>OFFP01000385.1_pt1 | contig 36624 bp, 30 predicted proteins | sample 1521431 | NCBI WGS metagenome assembly OFFP01 (sample SAMEA3504104, study PRJEB24116) | mouse gut metagenome | biome: mouse gut; feature: mouse-associated habitat; material: faeces | place: Denmark | collected 2011
TTCAAATTTTAAGAGGTGGCTTATGAAATTACAGGATTATGCGCAGAATAAGCCTAAGTCATCGGGGATATGTGGGTGTATCTCATTGAAAATGGCCGCATGGCAAAAGTAGCATTTCGCCTTTCTACTGCCTATCAAGGCAACCGACTTATGACAGAAGCGCTGGCGAGAGTAGCTATCTTCTGTTTTGAAGAAACAGAATTTCAATCGCAGCCAATCTAAATACTACTGTTGAAATGGGAATGTCCCATGCGGAAGGTACTGCACAAAACCTTTTCACTTATTTTGCAGGCGGCCTTGTCCAAAATATTCCGGACCGGCTGCAAGATGGTTTTGTTAAGAGAGAACTCTCGGCAGGAGAATACATCGTTTGCAGAGTCGAAGCAGAAAATTTTGAGAATTTGGTGACGGTAGCTTTGGATCAGGCCAGCAAGTACCTTTTTGGTACATGGTTGCAGCACCACAGTCTGGCCACAGAGCCCTTCTCTGCAGAGAAGTATTACAGAGATGCGGAGGATATGGCCTACATGGAAATTTGGGTTAAGCCCCTGTCGCTGAAAAATAAAAGCTAAGGAGGAAAATAGGGATGGATTGGAATTCGCTCTATTCAAAAGGAAAGAAGTTACTTTTGTAAGACAGTCAATAACCATGTAAGCAATCTGCGGAAGAAACTGAAAATCACGCCGGATTCCCCGGACTACATCAAAAGCGTTGTTGGCGTTGGTTGAACAAATAATGAGTTCTGATTTTCTTGACACATAAATACTACAGGTGTAAGATATATGAAATAAAAGGTATTGTATCTACAGACGCAATGGAACATCCAACCGTACAGGTGGAATATTTTCAGGAGGATGGAGGCAGATATGGAAAGGAAAAGGAGGCAGCCTTACAAAAGGAATAAAAAGCGTATCCACATCGCTGCGGCTGTCCTGTCTGTAACCGCAGCATTTGCAGCAGTCTGCGGGATTGTTTATTTCATGAGGGGCAGCGGCCGGGAGACGCCGGAAGAGCTTCTTGTCAGATATATGGAACAGATTGGGCAGCATAATTATGAGGAAATGTACCGGATGACGGATCCGGCCCATTCCGCATATACGGACAAGGAAGCTTTTATAAAACGGAATTCTGCCATTTATGAGGGAATAGAGATTGAAAATGTCCGGGTCGAGGTTCTGGAAAATGACAGAAATAATAGCAGGGAACAGGATAGCGTAGCTTACCAGATGTCCTTTGACACCCTTGCCGGCAATCTCCGGTTTGAAAACGAAATGCAATTTATAGATACGGAGGATGGATATAAAATCATTTGGCATGACGGCCTGATCTTCCCGGAACTGGCTTCCGAAGACAAGGTGCGTATCGAATCAAGCCCGGCAGAGCGGGGGAAAATATTGGATCGGAATGAACGGATGCTTGCCGGGCCTGGAACCGCCTCATCAGTGGGACTCGTACCTGGAAGGCTGGAGGATCGGGAAAATGCCTTACATCAGTTATCCAGGCTGTTGGACATGGATCCGGAAACAATCCGGAACTGTCTGGACGCAGCCTGGGTGACGGAGGATTCCTTCGTTCCGCTCAAAACGGTTCCGAAGGTCAGTGAGCTTGATCTGATGGCGCTGGATCCGAAGGAAGATGTGCTTGCGGAGAAAGCACGGCAAGATGTACTGCTTGCCATCCCGGGTGTCATGATCAGCGACGTGGAGGTGCGGACATATCCATTCGGTGCTGCAGCCGGGCATCTGACCGGCTATGTAAGAAATGTGACCGCCGAGGATCTGGAGGAGCATGCGGGGGAGGGTTACAACGAAAACAGCGTGATCGGCAAAAGCGGCCTGGAAGCACTGTTTGAAAAGGAATTGAAGGGGCAGGACGGATGCAGCATTTATATAGAAAGGGAGGATGGCAGCAAAAAATCTGTACTGGCCAATCTCCCGGTGAAAAACGGGCAGGACGTCCGGCTGACCATCGACACGCAGCTCCAGGAAGCTTTGTATCAGCAGTTCCAGGAAGATCCAGGCTGCTCCGTTGCGATGGATCCCTGCTCGGGAGAGGTACTGGCACTGGTCAGTACACCCTCCTTTGACAGCAATGAATTTATCCTGGGCCTGTCTGATGCCCGGTGGAATGCCCTCAATGAGGATGAACGAAAACCGTTGCTGAACCGTTTCCGGCAGATCTGGTGTCCCGGGTCTACGTTAAAGCCGGTCATTGCGTCCATCGGTTTGAAAACAGGTGCGGTCGATTGGCAGGAGGACTTTGGAAATGAGGGGCTGAGCTGGCAGAAGGACGCTACCTGGGGAGACTATTATATAACGACGCTTCATGCGTATGAGCCTGTGACCATGGAAAATGCTCTGATCTATTCGGATAATATTTACTTTGCAAAAGCGGCGCTGGGGATTGGTGCAGATGTATTGGAACGAGAGCTGAACATCATGGGGTTTGGGGAGCAGATTCCCTTCGAGATCGTGATGCCCCCATCACAGTATTCCAATACGGAGCATATCGAATCGGAGATTCAGCTTGCGGACAGCGGCTATGGCCAGGGGCAGATCCTGGTCAACCCACTGCATATGGCCGGCTTGTATACAGCGTTCTGTAATGGGGGAAATGCATTGAAGCCGCGGCTGGTATATGAAGATGAAGCTGACATGGACGCGGGCAGCAATACCGGTGCTGAAATCTGGCTTCCGCAGATTTTTTCGGTGGAAACTGCAGCGCAGGTTCTGGAAGGCATGAAAAAGGTGGTGAACAACCCGGAAGGAACCGGCTATGCGGCACATCGTGAGGACATCGTGCTGGCCGGAAAAACCGGGACAGCAGAGATCAAGGCATCTGTGGAGGACACCGAAGGGACAGAGATCGGCTGGTTCGCCGTATTTACCGCAGAAAAGGACGCGGAGGATTCACTGCTGATCGTGAGTATGGTGGAGAATGTAAAAGAAATCGGCGGCAGCGGGTATGTAGTCAGTAAAGACAGGAACGCGCTGGATGCATATTGGGGGAGCGGACAGTAGGTGGTTTACTGTCCGTTCTAAAACTTCCGCATAAATGGGGGCGGCTTGTTATGCTTTGAAATATGATAAAATTTTATCCCAATACGCTTCTAAGGTTTTCGGATCGGAATTGAAGATTTCGTGCTTACTCCCCTTTACCCGGATAAGCTTTGCATCTATACGTTTCCTTCTGCATAATTTTTTCACAAGCCGTTCCTGTTCCTTTTTAGAAACATAGGTCTCGTTTTCTGCCTGAAAAATCCTTGTGGGGCAGGAAATCCGACGCCATGCTTTCTTTTGAAGATTACGGTTTAACCGGTGCGCCTGCCAAAGCCACCCATAGGAGGCTGCGTTCATCTGAAATAACGGCTCCTTGCTGCGTTTTTCCTGATAATACAGGAATCTGCATTGAGAAGCGGACGCACTGTCGGCATATTGCTCCGTTCCATCATAAGGGTGGTTTCCCGGCAGATAGCGTTCTTCCCTGCCGGCCATACAGAACACCTTTGCAACGAGGCATGCCAATGGCCAGGGGGTCGGAGCAGTGTTTGGGCGTATCATTGGTGAAGAGAGGATAAGCCTGGAATAGAGCCGGGGATCCTGCGCGGCTGCACATGCGGCGATTCCGCCGCCCATAGAGTGGCCGTACAGGCATATGGGAAGGCCGGGAAATTCCTGTGCCGCAATGCGGCTTACGAAGAGCAGGTCCTCTACATATCTTTTATAGTCATCAATATGTACCAGAGAAAAATCTTCAGTATTACTGCATAATCTGTAGCTGCGGCCGTGTCCGCAGTGTTCCGGCATGAAGACATGATACCCGCCGCGGAGAAAGTAATAGATATTTTCCAGATGCTTATCGGTTGTCTCCGTATAGCCGTGGGACAGGATGACAATCCCCTGCGGATGGTCTGCAAGGCAGCGCAGGTAAAAAATCTTTTTTCCCTTTTCCCGCTCACAGTAATTTTCAGTTTTCCTCTCTGCAAGATAGGGCAGAACCATCGACTCCATCCTTTCCGCATATTTTTCTGCCGGTATGATCAGATTATGAATTGTTCTTTTATCCATTTTATGAATCTCCTTTGTAACCATTTGCACAGTTACCGTATATCCTGGTTGATTTTGTTTTCATCATAAAACAGGAATACAATTCCACCTAAAAAGCAGAAGCATGCGGCTGAAAATGCTGCAATACGGTATCCAGTCCCCGATGCATTCCCAATTGTAGAAACCGCTGTAAACAGGAGCATAGAGAGGCTCTGGCCCAGCTTAAAGGCAAAAGTCCTTGCGGCATAGAACATGCCTTCCCGGTTGCTGCCGCTGCGCTTCGCATCGCTCTGGGCAATGTCGGCGACTACTGCCTGCGGAAGGATTCCAAAGACCGCCATGGGCAACGAAGCCGCAATCATAAGGAGCAGGCCCTGCGCATTGGCGGAAATAAACGAGATCCTTCCAAGGAATCCGGTATAAAGATAGGATAACGAAAAGATTACAAATGCCACAACTATCAGTTTTTTCTTGCCAAGCTTCGGCGCCAGCTTATTGATTGGGATATAAAATATCAGTGACAATGCCGTCATGCCTACAAAATAGAGCGTGGTCATTGTTTCCGGAAGCTTCAGCAGGCTGGTGACGAAAAACGGAAGGCCTGTCTGGAACATGGTAATGGCAATCCAGTACAGGATGTCTGAACCTACGAATTTCCGGAATTCTCCGTTGCGGAATGTGGAAACAAGAGAAGAAAACGCAGTATCCTGTGAAGGGACGGTATTGACATATTCTTTTTCGCGTATGGACCAGACCGGTATCTGCATACAGAAAAATGCGATGACAGCCATAACTGTGAATGTTGTGCGGATAGCACCTACACGGCCTAATACCGGGATCAGGGCTCCCCAGATGACCGGCGCCAGATAGGCGACTGCGGTTCCTGCAATAAAAGTAAAAGAAATTACAGTGGAAATATTTAAGCGTTCCTGCTGGTTGTGCCCCAACTCCGGAATCAGGGCATTATACGGTGTACAGTAAGCTGTAATTGACAGATAATATACCAGTACCATTACGAACAGGAAAATGGCATTGGCCCAACTGTTCCTATTGACCGGGGACCAGAAGATCAGTATGGTAGACAGAGAAAGAGGCAGGGCCGCCCATTTCAAAAATGGGATTCGCCGGCCATTTTCAGAGGTACAGCGGTCTGAAAGCGATGCGATCCACGGATCTGTGAATGCGTCAAAAAGCCGTCCGAAGGCAGTAATGCCCCCGATTACCGTAAAGATTCCGAGAATAACCAACCCCTGGGGAATAAACAGCGGCTGTCCCTGTGCCACAGACACCTCATCCGGCTGATAAAAGTATACCAGCCAATTAGAAATCAGACCAGATAGTAAAGACCATCCAAACTGTCCGGCTGCGAAAAGCCATATTTTACCTGTAGATAGTGATTTCATATGTATCCTCCTTGTTCCCTCTATGTTATCATTCTTTTGCTGCCAAGCCCTTAAGGAGCAGATTGCCCGCAATCTCTACCTGCAATGCCAGGCCGACCCGCTCGTCAGATGAAAGGATGTGCCCATTTAAGGACAGCTTCTGCATCAGACTTATCAGCGTATGTGTCACGGAAAAATATATTTCATCTGTTGTATATGAAAAGGCAAGGCTTCCGTCCCTGAGACCCTTTTCCAGGGCATTTGTCATATAAGGCTTCAGATTCAGAATGTATTCTTCATATTCGCCCAGCCGTTCTTTTGAAATGTGATATCTTTGGACAAAGATATCAAACTCCTGGAGAAATTTCAGAAATAGAAGTTCCTCCTGGAAAATCTCTGAAAAGATATGGAAAATATATTCCATCTGTTGGAGTCCGCTTAGTTTCTGATATGCGATTTGGGACAGGGAATCCAGATATTTCCCGGCAACCTTCTGCCAGTATGCAATCCCTGCGGAGATCGCAAGCTGGGCTTTGGTTTCAAAATAACGGTAGATTGTAGCTGGGCCGACACCGGCGGCTTTCGCAATCTCCTCCACCGATGTGTATTCAATCCCTTTTTCACAGAACAGCTTTAGGGCAGTGTGAAGTATCTGCTGCGTGCGCCGCTCCATCTGCTGTTTCCGAAGCATAGATTCTCCCATAAGGAAATTCTCCTGTCTGTCTGGATTTTGTGATAGTTATACTATCACTTTTTTGGATTAATGTCAATGAAAGTTGCTTTTTCTATACCTGCATGATAACATTTATATCAAATCAGCAGAAAACATCCTGAAAAGAGGAACGAGAGATGAATGAACAGATATATGGTTATATCAGCAGTATCGTAACTGGTATTGTTACAAATGGGATACAGGGGATATTTGACTATATTACAAAAGAAAACCTGCAGGACAGGATTACAAATGTGATTGAGACTGCACAGGAGATATATGAAAAGGAGTATCAATGCAGTAATAGCAGCCTGTTTATATGGCAGAAAAACATTGAGTTTTATACGCAGTGGTTGATGGAAGGTTTCCTTCCAAGAAAGGATGTATTTCCCCCTGTCCAGTATGGTGAAAAGGCGGACAGTATCGTTACGCCGGAAGAAGTGGATTTTATTTACCGCCATATGGATAGGCTGGTAAAGAATAATCCGGAACTACGAAGTCTCCATGCCTCTATCGTGTGTGATGATATATACCGGATGTTGGAGGGAAAAGAAAAGTCAGAATGTAACCAGGATTACTATGGTTATGTCAAAAGCTACGGAAGTGTATTGTTTCTGCATAAGGCAGAAGACAAAAGGGCTATTACTTTGAAGGATACATATGTCAGGCCGGATTATGATATTGCACCCCGCAGTTCCATGAGATTATGGGAAAGTCGGCCAGATATTGAGAAGCTTCTGGCTGAGTTTCCGGCGGATAGGAAAAACCGTGTTATGGTGATGGAAGGTGATGCTGGTGTAGGAAAAAGCAGCTTGATTTCACATCTTGCTTTCGGCAATGAGAAGGCCATGCAAGAATCCGAAAACGGCATATTTGACGGATGCGCAATGTTTTGTGTCCGTTTGAGGAATCTGACTATGAGCAAAAAGTTTATAGAAGCACCGGTTAAGGGCATTTTGGGAGAGCTGGGATTTGAGACATATGAAGTGTTTGCAGAAAAGGCAGGGAAATCGGTCTTATTTCTGGATGGATTTGATGAATTATGTATGATTGACGGAATGACGGACTTTGCGGAGCAGATTTTGAGCGAAATCATCAGAGGATTCTCGGAAAGCCATATTATCATAACAACGAGGCCCAAATTTATAGATGTATTAAAACTGAAAGAGGAGGGAATCGGCACCGGCATCGCCTATGTATTGTTAAAGCATTTCAATGCGGGAAAGCGGGAGGAATGGATTGAAAAATACCGGAAGGTGTGTGACCGGGAAGAATTTCCGCGGCTTGATCGGATCCTTGGGATTGAGGACGATTCTTCGGATGGAATCTGTGATACCCCGTTGGCTCTATATATGCTTGCGGCAGGGAAGATTACGGATGAGGCATGGGATAATCCATGGGTCTTATACCATCAGATATTTTCTGTGGAGCTGAGCAACACGGAGTATAACAAGCTGTTTTCAAGGGATTCCTATACACATATGATTAGCAGGTATAAGGATGTTTTGTATCGGGTTGGCGCTGAGATTGCTTATAAAATGTATGCGACCGGGAATAAGAAGCTGTATGTAACACAGGATGATATCGGGGAAATCATACGCGGCCTGCAGCTGGAATCAAAACAGACAGGGCAGATTGTAAGGCGGTGTTATGCGCTTTGTAATTATTGGAAAAATGATGGTAAAAGAGGCGTTGCTGAATTTTATCACAATAATATAAGAGATTTCTTCCTGTGTGAAAAGATATTTTATGAGCTTGAAACCATTTATCAGTCTTTTGATGAAGAATGCATGAGGGATGAGCAGAAGCGTAGTACGGTCATTGAAGCATTTATCTGTGCTTTCAGCCGTCTGTTTGCTGATTCAGATGTCAGTGATAAGGTATCTGAGTTTATCTATTACAGATCTTTGTATAAGATGTTATCTAACGAGGAAGAAGAATTTATCCGGCAGGAATTAAAGTACCAGTTTTTAGGTTATTTTTTTGAGAAGATGTTCTTCCATGGTGCGGTTCATGATTACCGGTATGATGGGAAACGCAGCCTGTTACAGTATTCCGGTTGCAGGATATGCCAATTTTAATTTGTTTGATATGAAAAAGGCAGATTTACGGTATGGGATGTTTAATCATTCAAAGTTTTTGAGCTGTGATTTCTCGGATACGATTCTTGCAAGTACAGATTTCTCAAATGCGATGCTGGTAAACTGTAATTTTGAGAATGCGGATTTTAGGTTTTCAAGTCTGGCAGGAGCAAACATTAAGGGTAGTAAGTTTGACAACTGTATTCTCTCTGGAACAACTCTTCCAGATGGATTTTGTTCTAATGTAAATGAGGAACAGATGGAACATTTAAAGAAATTGTTGCAGGCTGCGGATGAAGGATCGGCTTCGATGGACGGCGGAGTGAAAGAGTGAGTCAGATTTTAAAACGAGTTTAACAGGAGGTTGGAGATTTGAGTGAGCAAGGATTTACAAAGAGGGACTGGATAGACGCCTTGCCCGACCCGGAACTAATCCAATCCTTATTAAACCTTAAAGGAAAAGCTGCTATCTGATAATACGATAGAAGGAAGCACCAACTTTGGTAGATTTATTGAGAATTTTTCAACAGATGATGAATACGGGGAGTGAAGTCAGGCGAGATGGATTGTAAGTTCTGCTCTAAAGGCTTTTGAGGTAAAGTCAATATGCATGCAAGACTGCAATATATGAAAAACTCAGAGGTGGAATTAGGTACTTTATCAGTGGATGAATGTGCAACAATTCCACTTCTGTTTTTTGTCAAAATATATTTACTTTTAGTTGGATACTAGATGAAAAAGTTGCTTCATTCAATCTTTGTTAGTGAATTTATTTCTGTCATCACATCAAACATAAAATAATTACTCCAGTGTTTTTAGTAATAAGAAGAAGTTTCTCCCCGGTTGACTTTTTTGCGAAAAAGTGGAATACAGTTCGATTGATAGGGAATCCCCTTTTTATTATAATGAAGAAAAGAGGTAATACAATAGAGGATAAGGAGAACAATAACAGTATGGACAGACTAAATTTATCGGACAATATTATCCGGCTAAGGCGCGAGCGGAGGATTACCCAGGAGGAGCTTGCAGACTTCCTCGGAGTAAGTAAGGCGGCAGTATCCAAGTGGGAAAATGCCCAAAGCACACCGGATCTTATGCTTCTGCTCGAACTTTCTGCCTATTTTGGCACAACGATAGACGAGCTGATCGGGTACAAAGCCCAGCTCTCCAAAGAGCAGATCCGCTACTTCTATGCGGAGCTTGTAAAGGATTTTGCCAGGCTTCCTTTTCATGAGGCCATTGAAAAGACCCGCACTCTGGCCCACAGGTACTATTCCTGCCATGCCTTTTTGCTGCAGCTTACTGTATTGTACCTGAATCATTACATGCTGGCAGAGTCAGAAGAGGAACAAAAACAGCTTTTGGAGGAGGCGGCTTCATGGTGCGACCATATTCTGGAAAGCTGCAGCGATGTAAGCATATGCAGTGATGCTTTGGTTTTGAAGGCTGGCATCAGCTTATGGCTTGGGAAAGCGGCTGAAACGATAACTATGCTGGAGCCTTCTTCTGACCCCGCCCGTCTTGCAGGGCAGGACGGAGCCATACTGGTCCAGGCATATCAGATGGCGGGGGAACATGAGAAGGCAAGAGGTTATATCCAGGCAAGGGAATGGCTGGATATTCTGAACCTGGTCAGTGATGCCGCGATATCCCTGGCTTTATATCAAGATGACATAGAGCGGTGCAAAAAGACAGTATGCAGGATCAGAAATGTAATGGAAGCCTACCTGCTGGAGAAGCTCCATCCCAATCTTGCTGCACAGTTCCATTATCAGGCGGCAGTCATGTATGCAGCGGTCGGGGAGGAGGAAGAAGCGCTGAAGGCCCTCTTCCTTTTTGAGAAATGTGTTGACGGGCTCTTACGGGCAGAGAAGGTTGTACTCCACGGAGATGAATATTTTGACCGTTTAGACGCATGGATTGAAGCCCTTCCATTGGGAGAAATGGCTCCAAGAAGCAGGAAATTCGTTTTTCAGAATCTGCAGGAAGCATTCAGCCACCCAGCTTTTGAGGCTCTGAAAGAGAATGCTGATTTCCAGAAAATACTGCAGCATTTTGCAAAAACTGACACATAGAAGATTGGCAGATGCGAAGCAGCTACAGAGACTGCTCTCGTAAAACAGGAGGAAAACAATGCTTATTATCAATCATTTGACGAAACACTATAAGGGCGGCAGCAAGGGCGTCACGGATCTGAGCCTTCATGTGATGCCGGGTGATATCTGCGCATTCATCGGGCATAATGGAGCCGGGAAGACAACAACGCTGAAATGCATTGCCGGGATCCATGGATATGATGCGGGAGAGATTCGGATCGGAGGAATCAGCCTTCATGATGACCCGCTTGTGTGCAAACAGATGACGGCATATATTCCGGATAATCCGGATCTGTATGAGTATCTGACAGGCATCCAGTATCTGAACTTTATTGCCGATATTTTCAAGGTTCCGGCAGAAGAGAGGAAGGAACGGATCAAAAGGTACGGGGATGAATTTGAAATAACGGAATCCTTTGGGGATCTGATTTCTTCTTATTCCCATGGTATGAAACAGAAGCTTGCTATTATATCTGCGCTGCTGCATGAACCAAGGCTGTTGGTTTTGGACGAGCCTTTTGTGGGGCTTGACCCGAAAGCTTCCGTTATTTTGAAAGAGAGGATGAGGAAACTTTGCGCCGGCGGGGGCGCCATATTCTTTTCCACCCACGTGCTGGAGGTGGCTGAGAAGCTTTGTAACAAGGTAGCGATGATCAAGGAGGGACGCCTGATTGCCGAAGGCACCATGGAGGAGGTTGTAAAGCAGGGCAATACGCTGGAGTCCATTTTTATGGAGGTGGTAAATAATGCTGGCGCAGATTAGGATTATGGCCAGGCTGGAGCTATGTAATCTCCTTGGCATAAATATTTTACGGTTCACGAAAGATAAGCGTAAAAAGAAGAGGGCCGTAATGCTTTCTGTCCTCTGGATACTCCTGATTATTATGCTGCTATTTTATGTGGGCGGCCTTTCCTGGGGACTGGTGGAGATTGGAGCAGGAGAAGATGTTCCGGCTTATGTCATCGCCATATCCAGCATGCTCATTTTTGTATTTGGAATCTTAAAGGCGGGAAGCATCATTTTCCGGAGACAGGGATATGATATGGTAGTATCTCTGCCTGTAAGGAAAGGCGCAGTAGTGCTTGGACGGTTTTTGCGCATGTATACGGAAAATCTGCTGATGGCTGCCCTGGTACTGCTTCCGGGGATTGCAGTGTATGCATGGCAGATGAGGCCGGATGTGTCATTCTATCTGTGTGCGTTTCTTGGGATATGGTCAGTGCCGTTACTGCCAATGACAGGGGCGATCCTTATTGGGGCTCTGGTTACGGGAATTTCTTCCAGGATGCGGCATAAAAGCCTGGTAGCGTCAACGCTTACGATAGTATTTGTTTTTGCCATTATGTATGGTTCTTCGCGTCTTACGTCAGTGGAAGGGATGGAAAGTCTGGAGATTATGGAGGAACTGTCCGGAATGATTTCGGCTATGCTTGAGAGATTCTATCCTCCGGCTGTGCTGCTTGGGACGGCGATTGTAAATGGGGAAATCAGCCGGTGCCTGATGTATACAGGTTTATTTCTGTCTGTATTTGCCGCGGCGGCGGCGGCCGTATCCGCCTGTTTTCAGTCCATCTGCCGGAATCTGTATACAACGGCGGCAAGGCATGATTATCAGATGGGAGATTTGAAAGCAGACTCGGCGTTGGTTTCCCTGTGCAGGAAGGAATTCCGACGGTATTTCTCATCGAGTATTTATGTATCCAATACGATCATCGGACCGCTTATGGGCTGTGTCATATCGGGGGCGCTTCTTTTTACAGGCCCGGCGAGGGTGAAAGAGCTCCTGCCGGTTCCGGTTGATCTGGCAGTAATCGCACCGTTTCTGCTGGCAGGCACTTTTTGTATGATGACAACTGCAGCCACATCTGTTTCCATGGAAGGGAAGGAGTGGTGGCTTGCCAAAAGCCTGCCGCTGCCGGCACGGACAGTCCTGGACGCAAAGCTTTTGATGAATCTGATCCTGATTCTGCCTTTTTACCTTGTGTCGGAGGTTTTCCTGCTCCTTGCATTAAAGCCGGGATTACAGGATAGCTTCTGGATGATGGTGATTCCGGCGGTGATCCTGCTGTTTGCCTGTGTATACGGGATTACCGTTAATCTGCATTTCCCGGTTCTGGATTGGGAGAATGAGGTAAGCGTGGTCAAACAGAGCGCTTCAGCCGTACTTGGCGGCATGGGCGGGGCTGTCCTTGCAATCCTTGGCGGCGCGGGCGCCTGTCTGGTTCCGGAAGGATATTCCGGGGGATATCGGGCTGTTCTGTGTGTGCTGCTTCTGGGGATAACATGTCTGATGTATCGAAAGAATAACCGCATAGATTTGCGGGAACTTTGAGCAGAACAGGACTGATATCTGACATCATGCAATATTGTATATGGGAGCTGTGATGAAAAAGGGCATAGGGTGAAAAGCCTGATAAAAAACAGTGTGGTATGATTTGAGCATCAAATAAAGGAGGTGCCGCAATGCACGCATGGGAAACTATAGACCAGTCATTGAATTATATCGAGGAACATTTATCAGGAGAAATCTCTACAGAGGAGCTTGCCGATATGGTTGGCTTGTCCCAATTTTATTATCAGCGTCTGTTTAAACGTCTGGTCAGAAAACCGGTCCAGGAGTATGCGAAACTCCGCCGTTTGGCAAAAGTGGTTGAGGGGTTAAAGGATACGGACCGAAGGATTCTGGATATTGCTTTGGACTACGGCTTTTCAAGCCATGCAAATTTTACTAGGGCTTTCAAGGAGACATATGGGATTACGCCGGAGGAATACAGGAAGACCTTACCGATGCTTAATACTTTTGAAAAGCCGGAAATTTCTATGAATTATGTACTGGTGGACGAAGGGGTTCCGCTGGTGGTGGGCGGTATCGTCCTGGAGATCCAAAGAAAGACGTTGGAAAAACCGGAAATTTATCTTGGCTTTGAAGCAGAAGTTGAAATTTCCAGACAAATACCCGTCGGTGAAAGCACCGGCATAGATGTGCCAGGACAGCTTTGGAAACAGTATCATGCGAAAAAAGAACTGCTTGCAGCGAATCTCAACGGCAGGGTGGAAATAGGGATGTCCCATATGGGAAATTTCGCACAAGGGGTGTTCAATTATTTTGCGGGCGGAATGATCCAGAAAATGCCGGAGCAGCTGCCGGAGGGATTCGTAAAGCAGGAACTTCTGCCGGGCAAATATATTGTCAGCAGAATCGAGGCGGAGAATTTTGAAGACTTGGTAACGGTGAAGCTTGACCAGGCAAACAAATATCTATTCAGCACATGGCTGCCTCGGCACAACCTCACTACAGAACCATTTTCGGTAGAAAAGTATTTCCGGGATGCAGAAGATATGGCGTATATGGAAATCTGGGTGAAACCGTTGCTGCCTGAAAAGGAAAAATAAATTTGGGAAGATGAGGTATAAGCAAAGCCGGCAGGCAGGGAGTTCCCTACTGCCGGCTTTGTTTCGATTTTATTCATTATTTTTTATTCTGGCCTCAAACATTTTCACATCACGCATGGAATATTTCGCCGCTTTCAGTATTTCTACCAAAACGCGTATCTCATATTCATTACAATCTCTAAAGATTTCATTTGCTTCTTTGCTAAATACATATTTAGTTTTCAATACCGTATCACATATCAACTCATCGACCGACACTTTTAGAAGATTTGCTATAGCAATAAGCGTTGTCAGGCTGACGCTGGAATTACCGGTTTCAATATTGCTGACATGCTGAGGTGTAACTCCTATCTTTTCTGCCATAATTTCCTGAGTCAGATCGGTTTTAAGTCTTGCTATTTTGATTCTCTTACCTATGGCTTTAAAATTAAGCTCCATGGATGGGGGTACTCCTTTGATATAAGTATTTCTGTACATTGTAACCTTTGTAAAACTATATTATAATAAAATTATAAAGTTAATCATTCTATGAGTTATAGTTCTATCACAGAATACATTTTATTCATGAAATTTAATTTGCAGATGACAGGCAAATAAGCAGTAATAATTTTACAAGGGCTATTTAAGCAGTAAAACAATAAAATCTATCCATGAGGTTCCGAAAATAAGAGATATTTTATATTTTTTATTGAAAGTATTCATATAAAGGTATACCATATAAAAAGACAGATATATGTTTGCAGTTGGCGGAATGATAGGAAATCGTGATGTAAAAATATAGATATGTTTAATTAAGCTAAATAGCGGGGATTGCCGTATTTACCTGTGTCTGAGGTGTTTTTTGCAACTTGCCGAAAGAAATATCCGGAAAGAAATAGATGGAAAGAAAATTTTGCTTTTTATATGGTAAATAATGGTAATTAGCAGGAACTGCTGGAATCGTATATTGGTATCTGATATAATTTCAACCAATTTGTGGCGCAGATATGAAAGGTACAGGAGACATTAATATGGATTTGACGGGAAGATTTACTGGTAAATTAGGTGGAGAAACGGATTTTAACAGCGTAAGAAATGCGATTGAATCTGTTGATGCTTTTTTTTCAAGCGTACTGAGGAAGGAGGCAGAGGAAGAGGAATGTCTTCAGTTCTTTTTTAAAGATGAAAAGGCAGCACAACCCAATGAGCATTACTTTGATATTATGGACTTTTGGAAAACAATAGAGCCTTATGTATGGAACTGGGCTGGAGAAGATTTAAAGGATTTTTGGATTATCCGCGTTATGAAAGAGGTTGAGACTGTTCGGGAAGTAGCGAACTATAATAAGATTTTGGATCAGGAGACGAAGGAACACTTATATATTCTCAGGAGGATGTCGGAGTCTATTGAGGATTTGCCCAAAAAGGGAACAGCTCTAAAGCTTTGCAGGGATGAGAATGCTGACAAAATAGAAGTGGTATATTCACTGAGATATTTTGATGAGCAGTGTTACCATCCATACCGGGAATTCATCATGCAGAATCTCTATATGCTGCTGAAAAATGGTGGCAGGCTCCTGGTTACTACGAGTCAGGATGAGTATTTTGTGTATGAAATGGGTCATTTTGAATGGAAAAGAGATAGGATGGACAATCAAGAGGCATATAAAATATGTATGAGCAGAGAGGATTCAGCGATTAGAAAAGGACTTATTGCCGGTTTTGTCTACGATGAATTAAAATAGTAGGAGAAATATAAAAATCAGGAGCTGTCCAGATGTCTCAAAACGGTCAGTTATCCTGATTTTTGTATTACATTTATGTTATAGTATGAAGTATACATATAACATCATTTGCTCTTCCCCGCTATTTTTTCTCACTGCCACCTTACATTAATCAAGGCACTGCCACACATTTTTCATTCTGACTGCTCAAAATGTCTTCGTCAATATGTACCGGCAATTTTTTATTTATCTCTGCAAAATAACATGCAATATTATTTACCAAATCACATAAGTAACCATATTCCGAGGGAAGTATGGAAAATATCATATTATTTTTACTATAGGATAGCAGTAATATTTCATGAATTTCCGGAATTCTGTGCTTCATAATTTCCGAAAGCATGGATTCAATTGGAAATTCATCTTTTGATTCCCATCGGATCTGATAGCGGACAGCCATATAAGGAGCCATTAATGTATCCTTTTCGGTATAAGCAAACTGATAGCCATCCAGGGCCTCTTTTAGAAACAGGGGTTTTCCTGTTAAACCGTTTTCTTTTCTATGATAAGAATATCCTAAAAATTTCATGATATAATATCTTTCCCAGTACATCTTCTTTTTTTCTAAACCAGTCTTGCTTAAATATTGGAACATCTTATAGTAGTTCCGCATGCTGTCCATTACTGCAGGGGCATGATCAGGATTTTCTGTTTTGCATATTTCATGCAGGACAGTATTTATATTACATTTCCATAAAGCCGGGGAACAGGCGAAATCCATTCCAAGCCGGATGCTGAACAGGGTTATGCCATAGACTTGCTGCCGGAAAAAGTATTCATACAATTGATAAGGCTCGTAACAAATGATTTTGCGGAAAGCACTTTTTTCAATATAGGGCAGTATGGTATCTAATATGGTCAGATTGCTGCTGGAATAATAAAAAAATTTGCCTTGAACATAGAGAAGCACCCATGACGAACCCTTATTATCTATCAAGGTTTCCATAGGGAGCAAGGGCGTCATTAGCAGTTTTTCAAGAAACAATCTCATCTGCCATTTGTCTGCTGTATCCAGGTTTACTGCCGGAAAATCTTGAAGCTCTTTATAGGTTATCTGCCATATATGGGGAGGGCGTTCCATAGTTGCAGCGGAAATTGGTTTTATCAGTACAGATGAAATATCTTTCGTATAGCAGGTGTGAACTGCCTTTTCACGCTTATCATCTGTTATTTTTTTCTTACTGGCAGTTTCTTGCAGAGGATTTCTGTTTCCCGCTGTTGTCAGAGATTTCCCTGCTAGCAGGCCCTCCAGGCGCAGAGGGCTTTCTTCCATAATTTCTTCCTGTTTTTCCTGTTGTGTTGAAGGCTCAGGAGCCGGTCGGAAATGCAGCTGAAAGCATTTTTTCAAAATGTTTTCAATCTTTTCCGGCGGCAAAGCATGATAATTACTTAGGAAGAGATTATCAAGGTATTTTTTTGCAATTTTAAAATCATCTGCAGAGAGCTTATTTTTATTATTCTGTTTCAAGGTATGGATGATATTTTCGGAGATGGACAACATATCCGATTGTGATTTTGGCACCTTTTCCATATATTCAAAAGCCAGCCGATTTAAAGGTATTACTGAGACGGATGATTTTTCCGATACGGGAATCATTGCCCGGAAGTGGCGGCAGGTAAGACCGGATTCTAAGAGAGCCTGTAAATTATTCCAGCTTCTCAGGGCATAACCAATTAATATGGATTCCTGCATTTCCCACTGGTTTTTAAAGAGCGGAGAATAGGCACATAATTGACAGGTTGAATTACATTTATATTGGGAGATAATCGTAAAACAAAGTTCCGGATGCTCCGTATTCAAGTCTTCCCCTTTCGTTTCTTCCGGAATCACATGGTTCGCCTTTAAGAAACTGATCAGTTCCCTATCTTCTAATTTCTGATTAGGATATTTTGCTTTAAATGCAGACTTTGCAACGTTGAATATGCGCTGCTGGTCGGGAGTACCATCTCTTTTCCTGATATATTTGTGGCATGCCGGGACATATAATCCTTTTTTCATCTGTATTTCTCTCCTTATTGTATTATTTTGTCGGAAGTCCTTTTGAAATCCAATATCGTATACCCATAGCTTAACAGAGCCCTCCGGAATGCTCAATGAAAGAATAAGGAGAAGATGTCGCAAAACATGGAATGGGCAACAGAATAAAAGAGAAAGGCAGGGGAACAGATAAGTTGTCTTAATATCAGATATGTTTTCCTCGAAGGACAGCAGTAATATGTATTTGGCAGTATATGGCGTTTTGTGGATTTGAAAGAGCGTGTTTCTTTCTATATAATAAGGATATATTTTTTTAGCGAGCCAAAGTGCGGAAGGCTTTTTGTACAATTCCTGGAAACAGGTATCAAGAAGCAGTCTGCCTTTGGCTTTTTTGGGGCTTGCAGGAGAAAGGAGGAGAGAAACAAAAAGGCAGATTTCCCGCACTTAAAAATTTATTTAGCCGCAGGGCTGGCCGGGCAGGGATATTCCCTGCCTTTTCATTATTATATCAGGAGGAAAACGATGATTAGAAAACAAAGAATTATGTCAGGAACCCTGGCATTCTTAATCTGCTGCACAACAATACTTCATTCAAGTATGACGGCGTTTGCAGCAGAATCTGCAAAGCCGGAAATCCAGACAGTGGAATCAGCAGAGGATAAGGCACCGGTTCAGGAAGATAACTTTATTTTGTATAATGAGGGTGCATCCAATCTGCCTTTTTTATCTGAAATGAAGGAACGCTTAACAGAAGACGAGTTTGTTATTGCCCAAGATATATCCATAAAAGCGCAGACAGACTTCGATATCGAACATGATTTTACCAAACTGTTTTTTGCAGAAGAAAAGGTAAAAATTATATTTAAAAATGCCGTTGATGAAAAATTAAGCAGCTTTTCCAATGATGTACCGGGAAAGTATCAGGCTGTCTACGAAGTATATCCTGTCAGGGACGAAAACTTGGCATATCAGATCAGCCGGATAATTACTGTAAAGAGCAGGGAGCCGGAAAGCCCTTCAAAAAACAGGCATACAAAAACAGGAAATGATTCTGGGGAAGAGTCGGAAGACGCAGATCCGTCAGTCGCGCCTGATAAGGCGGATATGAATCTAACAGGAGAACCGGGAAAGCCAGATTTAGACGATTCCGCTGATAATTTAGATACATCTGGCGGGGAAAACGAACAGGAACTGGTTGTCGTAGAAGATGTGGAGGACAGCCTGTTTCTGTCTGTTGTGCCCGCAAGAATGGCGGCCCAGAGAAGCTCAAATGTCTCTTTGGTGAAGGGGAAGACTTTGCGTTATCCCTCTAACATTGGAAATTACGAAACGAATTATTTTTATGTAAATGGGAAAATAGCATACTGCCTGGAATCTCCGAAAGCCTCTCCGCCGGATGCAGACTATGTTGCAGAGGTTCTGAACACAAATGCTAATCTGCAGAAAGTCTTATATTATGGATATGGCGGGCCGGGAGATCTGACAGAGCAGTATATGTCGCAGCTGGATGCAGATACCAGGTATATATTTACACATATTGCGGCGAGTTATGCATATATAGGGGATGCGGGTTTTCATGGCTGTACAGCAGGATCTCTGGAGGAAACCGGTGTCCTGGGTTATATCAACTACCTGTTTGGACAGGAAAACCCGCCGGTAGCTGCCATCAGCCTGAATTCTGATTATGAAAAAGCGTATCTTGATGGAGATTCTCAAAAGACAAAAACCTTTCAGTTAAATGGGGATCACCGCAATTATGTTACTCTGGATCTTCCATCAAACGTGACATATCATAATGCTTCTGACGGTAAGAGCCAGACCGGAGGAACTATAAAAATATACGGCGAAGGGAGTTTTTATTTCACTGCACCTAAGACCGCAACCGGTGAATGGGACAGCGGAAAGCTGACAGGACAGATTGGCGCACAATGGAAAACGCTGGTGCTTAGTACCGGAAGTACCATTCAGGATATCGGATACGGAGATTTCATAGAAGAAAAGGCAAACTCTGTCCGGTTCAAAGTGAAGTGGATGGATATTGCCAGAATCACACTGATAAAGAAAGACAGAGACACCAATGTCAGCCTTTCAGGCGCGGTATTTGGAGTGTATAAAGATGAGGCCTGCACAAGCCTGATTGTAACCATGCCGCCTACAGATGAAAAGGGAAGTTCCTCTACAGAGTTTACCAAAACTCAGGAAACCGTTTATTTGAAAGAAATAACCGCCCCTGCCGGGTACTGCCTCAGTACGGAGGTCCATAATGTAAAGCTGGTAGCAGGAGGGAATACGGACGTAAAGGCGGGGAACAAAGAGCAGAAAGGGAAGATTAAGATTCATAAATCCGGAGAAAAACTCACATCAGTCAACGGCAGTGATCCGGTAAACTTCATATATGAAGACGCTTCATTTCCTGGCGCCGATTATTCTATCTATGCTGCTGAAGATATTATAAGCCAGGATAAGAAAACAGTAATCCATAAAAGGGATACTCTGATTGCGAACCTGACTACCGGCGAAGACGGCTGTGCAGTTTCTGAGGAATTGTATCTGGGGAAATACCGCATTGTTGAGACAAAGGCGCCTGCGGATTTGGTAATCGAAAAAAACGAACAGGAGACAACAAAGACTGTTTCCCTCACATATGCCGGTCAGACTGCCTCTCTTGCCTTAGATGAAAGCGAATATAATAACAAGCGGCCGAAAATAAAAGTAACATCTGTAAAACATTCACAGAATGACGACACAACGCTTGAAGGTGCAAAGTTCGGACTATATAACAAGGAAGCCATCAAGATCAACGGACGAACCGTTCTTGATAAGGATACACTGATTCAGAGCAGTACCAGTAACCGAGATGGGATCGCAGAATTTACTGCTGATATCCCGATTAACTATACCTATTATATTAGGGAAATACAGGCGCCGGAAAAGTATTATATGTCGGACGAAACATATGAGTTTACATATACATACAAAAATGACCAGACATATGAATACGTATTTTCACATGGATTTCAAAATGAAGAAGTCCGTGCAAAGATTCATGTACGGAAGATAGATAAAGAAACACACGAATTTCTAAGCCAGGGAGATGCAGCCTTAATTGGTGCAGAGTACGGCTTATTCGCAGCAGAGGATATTCAGCATCCAAACAAAAAATCCGGAACAGTACATAAAAAGGGGGAGCTCGTTTCAAAAGAGAAAATTAATGAGAATGGAGAACTTGATTTCACAGATTTATATTTAGGCAAGTATTGTATCCGCGAACTTGTCGCATCGGAAGGATATTTGCTTGATCCTACAGAGTATCCGGTAGAAGCAGCTTATGAGGGACAGGATGTAAAAATTGTCCACAGAGAGGTAACCGTAAATGAGACCGTGAAAAAGCAGCCTTTCCAGTTAATCAAAGTCGGCTCCGATGGCGAACAGACAGAAGCAGATCTTCTAAAGGGAGCCGGATTCAAAATATATCTGATTCGCTCATTAAAAGGTGTCAAGGCTGGAGACATAAAACCGGATGGCAATGGAAATTACTCTCCGGAACAGTTCCGAGGCTATGATTTTAGCAAGGAGACAACGGCGCTTGATTATTCAGAAGACAGCAAAGGCATTCCCATGCCGGAGCTTTTTACGGATGAAAAGGGATATGCGGTAAGCAATGAATTAGCCTATGGAAAATATGTAGTGATAGAATCGACCACTCCTGAAAACTACAATACAATCGATCCGTTTATCGTAACCATTAATGAAGATAAACGGGAACCCCAGCAATGGAGAGTATTCATTGACTATGAATTTCAGGCAATTTTGAAAATATATAAAATTGACGGCACCAGTAAGATGCCTGTACTGCATAAAGGCACTGTCTTTAAAATCTATAATCTGGATAATGAAGAGTATGTAAAGCAATATACACATTACCCGGAGCTCGTAGAGCACACGGAATTTGAAGTTTCTGACCAGGGTTATCTGCTGACGCCTGAAAAATTAAAGATGGGGAATTACCGTCTGGAGGAGAGCGCAGCTGCTGACGGCTATGTAAAAGGGGAACCGATTGAATTTACCCTTTCATCTGACCAGGCATACGAGGTGGAAGAGGAAACAGGCGCCGTGGTTATAAGGGTTGATTATGAAAATCAGCGCCAGACAGGTTCTCTACGGCTGCAAAAGAAGGGGGAGTACCTGTCCGGTTATGGGCAAAAGAAGAAAAATATTCTGCGGCGTTTTGGGGAATTTTTAGGTATCCTTAATTCGGGAAAAGATGATTCTGACTTTATTTATGAAATGGGAAATGTGGAAGGAGCAGAATTCAAAATATATGCGGCAGAAGATATTTATTCACCGGATTACCAGTGTGACAGAGAAGGAAACCGGATTACTCTGTATAGGAAGGACGAACTGGTATCTATGATTAAAACGGACAAGGACGGGAAAGCAGAATTGACAGACCTGCCTCTTGGGAAATATAGAATAGAGGAAGTTACAGCCGGACCGGGATTTGCATTGAATAAGGAAATACAGGAATTTTCGTTGGAATATGCTGGTGATGAAGTAGAGGTCGTATACAGCGACAGTGAATATGTCAATGAACGGCAGAGGGTATCTATCCAGATTAAAAAGACAGATATTGAGACAAAAAATCCTGTGGCAGGAACCATTTTCGGCCTTTATACAGCAGAGGATATTTTAATAGGTGAGGGTATTGTCATTCCCGCAGATACACTGATTGAGACAGTATTCTCTGATGAAAATGGAGTGGCAGCTTTTACGAAAGATCTGCCCATTGCGCACTATTATGCGAAGGAGCTGAAACCATCTCCAGGATATGTACAAAGCGAAGAGATGATTGATTTCAATCTGCAGTATACGAATCAGGAACAGACAGTCATAGCCGCAGAGCAGGAGGTCACAAATGATTTCACTAAAGTAGATATCAGCAAAGTGGACATCGGCGGTAAGGAGGTAATCGGTGCAAAGCTTACCATTAAGGATTCTGATGGAAATGAGGTCACATCCTGGATTACTGACGGAAAAGTACATAGAATTGACCGATTAGAACCTGGCGATTATATACTGATTGAAGAACAGGCTCCGGATGGATATGAGCTTGCGGAAGAAATCCCTTTTACTGTTCTGGAAAGCGGTGAGATCCTAAAAGTAGAAATGGTAGATGAATTTGAAAAAACCGGAACCATCACTATAGATAAGGTTGGAGATATGCTCACCGGAATCTCAACATATGATTCTGATTTCGGGAAAATCAACCGTATGGAGTATGAAAAGCGGTCTTTACCAGGCGTGGAATTTACAGTTTATGATATGGATGGAAATGCCGTGGACACCATCACAACAGATGAAGAAGGCAAAGGAGTATCGAAGAATCTGCCGTTAGGTGAGTATATCTTAAAAGAAACGAAAACACCGGCGGGTCTGGCCATGAATCATAAAAAGTATGAGGTTGTATTGACCAAGGATAAGAAAGATCAAGTTGTAGATATCAGCCTGGATATTGAGAATGATGTAATAGACACAGAAATTAACGTCTATAAAGTAGGAGAAATGCTGAATCCAGAAAACGGGACATTCGGATATGGGAAAAAGCCGTTAGAAGGAATCTTCTTTGGTATTTATACAAATGAAGATATTATGGATTACCGCGGCGAAAGAATCCTTCCAAAGGACAGCCTGATCGGAGTAATTAAAACAAATGAAGAAGGTAAGGCGACATTAAAGGCTGCCCTGGTATCCGGCCATTATTACTTCAGAGAGCTTCAGACACTGGAGGGGTATATTCTGGATGAGGAAAAGCATGAATTTGAGCTGACGTTAGAAAATGAGCCGGTAACGGTCTTTGATGTCAATAAAGAGAATCCGGCGGTCAATAAGCTGGAAAAGGCAAAGGTAACGCTTATAAAAATTGACGCAAATAATGAATCTAAGAAGCTTCCAGGGGCGGAATTTGAGTTATTTACATCTGACGGGAAAAATATCGGAACATATATCACCGATGAAAAAGGTGAAGTCAATATAAGTGACCTTGCTTTCGGAGAATATTATTTCAAAGAAAAGAAAGCGCCGGCAGGATATCAGCAGCTTGCAGATAAGATTGAGTTCCGTATGAAAGGACAGGATATTACGATTACCTGCAGAAACCATGTTATTCCAAAGACGGCGGTTCCGAAACTTGGTTTTGACGACAGTACGGCGCTGTTTGCAGCCGCATTTGTTGCAGTCGGAATAACAGGGCTTGGCATTGGCTTTTCTATCTATTATAAGAAACAGAAACGTAAAAAATAAACAACAGTTATCGCTGGTGCAGGGGAAGCTCTGCACCATTTTTAGGAGGACTTATGAAGAAAAAGATTAAACATTTATTTCCAATTGCATGCTTTGTTTCTGGAATTATCCTTATTATATCTGTCGGATATCAGATTTACTGTGAGCCCTATCATGAAGCGGATAAACGGAACCATTTTGAGGATATGCTTATTGACGGCTACATGGACGAAAAGGCAGAAATTCCTGACGAAGCGCCATCAGATGAGGCTCCTTTAGTTGAATACCAGTATAGTGATGTAAACGACTATTCTTTCCGGGGACACATTGACTGTATACTGGTCATTGATAAGATTAACATGAAGAAAGCGGTCATTCGGGGAAATACGCTTGACGACAATGATTTTAACCTGTCAAAATACTACTTTGTAACGGCAGATCTTTCAACAACCCTGAAGGGAAATTATATTATATACGGACATAGTTCCCAGACATACGGCCACAGCTTTAACCGCCTGGATGAAATGAATGTGGATGATACTTTCTATGTTATACAGGGAAATACCCGGTACAGCTATAAAGTAGAAGCTGTAGACAGGGTACTTCGTTTAAAAAGTGATGCATATTTCCCTCATGATGTGGGAAAGAGGGTAACGCTGGTGGCATGTGAAAAAAACCTTGCAGCCGGATATTCAGAAAAACGGATCATTATAGTGCGTGCCGTACAGATGAGGGAAGAAAAAATATAACAGAAGGTTTTATAAAACCGGAGAGTAAGGGCGCTTATCTTATCTCCGGTTTTGCCTTTTATTCGTTAGAGAATACGAAAACTTTGACAGAAGGATTCAACTATAGTAGAATAAACATAAAGTATTTTTATTCATGGTTTTCTGCATTTGTAGATTATGTAGTGTAATTCCCAGAGATGGGTACCCCTGTTAAGTATAGTAGGGAAAATTTTAATAGAAGGAGGGACGGTTTTACTTACAGCTCAGAAGGAATCATATAAAAATACTAAAATAAAGTATAAGTCTAGCGATGAACATCTTTCTATAGATGTTCTTTTTTTATGCAGAAAAGGAGGTAAATTTATTATTGAAAGGCGAAGAGAAAATGCAAAAGAAAACAATGATTAGTATAAGCGAACGCGAAAACGTTGTATCCTTAAGAACATATTCAAGAGATCATCAATGTTCTAATAATTTTTTCCTATTAAAGAAAGAAATACAGCAGTTGATGTCAGAGAGAACGATAATTGTTAAAGATATCTGTTCTTTTGCGGAACTGCGGTGTAGGGAAGATGTGAACTGTAATAAGAATATTAATATACGGTTCTGGTGGCTGCACAGCTTAGCAGACGGCAGATATGAAGGGTACGAAGAAGTTATATGCCTGCCACAGGAAGTCCTGTTTCAAGCTTTACACAAAACAGGATATAAGAGGAAACTGCTTTCTATATCTCAGACCATTCCGGCTAAAATAGAATTTCGAAGCAGAAAAAATCTAAAAGATATTATATCTCGGCCTAGAATCCGGCATAAATTCACAAAATTTCTTGAACAAAAACTGAATTGGGAAAACTATGAACGGTTTGTTTTATATGATGATTTTCTGCCATATAGTTTTTTGTTTGACGGATATACACCCTATGGTCCGAGAGTCTCTGGCGGTATCATCCTTCATGGGCAGAGCAACCTGAATACAGCTTATTACGGCATACATACTTAAGGGAGAAAAATATTATGATGAACAATGACAACCCTTTTTTAAGGAGACATACTTATGGGAAAATCAAATAAATTAACCCCTGAGCAAAATCAATTTGCATGCCAGCATCTTTCTTTAGTAAAAGTCTTTTTGTTCAAAAATCATTTAGACCAGGAATTCTATGATGTCGTTATATTTGGATATCTGGATGCGGTCCGGGAGTATCTGGAATGTCCTAAACGGAAGGCATCTATGGGAATTTATTGCGAAGAGTGCATATCATCAGATATGGACGGCCGGTTTACAGATGGAAATGGAATAGAACGTGCATCTGAGATCCTGGATGCAAAACAACAACTGCTCCAATTGCTTCCATATATTAAGCCGAAAGAAAAAGAAGTAATATATATGAAGGCAGAAGGGTATACTTACCGGGAAATTGCCGAGCATTGCAACATTACAATCCGCGGAGTCTCATCACGTCTGACGCGGATGAGAAAACGTCTCAAACGACTTGGATTGATGCAGGAAGGAGCTGAACAAAGATGAGCCATTTTTCAGTTGCGGTATTTAGCGATGGGAAAAAGACTGTGAAGGAATTACTGGCCCCATATCAGGAAAACAACATGGGAGACTGTCCAAAAAAATATCTTAAATTTGTAAGTGCTGTTGAAAAAGAGCATGAGAGATATGAAACGGGAAGTATGAATATAGTGTGCTTACAGGATGGAAAATACGTTTTTCCGTGGAATATAGTAGAGTTAAAAAGTATATTTTCCTATACGATATTTACTGATGGGGCGGATCATTCACACTTTTATAAGAATAGGAAGGAATATTTTTTTAATTATACATATGATCCCATATTAGGGCACGTCCAAATTGTGTTTGATATCGGTGAAAAGAACGCAGAATTACGGAGCGTTCCTTACAGAGAGATCTATCCTACGATACAGGATTATCTAGAGAATTATTTCGTGTCTCCGTGGGATATAGAAAAACAGGAATTTGGATTTTGGGAAAATCCGAATGCCAAATGGGATTGGTGGCAAATCGGCGGCAGATGGAACGGTCTCCTAAAAGCATCTGAGGGGATAAAGGGGGAGGATAGTCTTGTATATCCGACTCCTGATTTAGAGGGGAGATATGCACAGGCCAGAGTTAAAAATATTAATTTTGAGCCAGATTGTGAGATTTACAATAGAAGTCTCAGATGGTGGGAAGTGGTTATTGAAAATTCTCCGCTGAAGGATGGCGAAAATGCAGATGATTTTTTCAATACATTAAATGAAAAATTCTTATTAGGTACATACAAAAACAAAGAGACATATGCAAAAATACAATCCTCAGTCATTACAAATGCAGTAATCCTGCCAGAGGGAAAATGGTATCAGGCATATGATATAAAAGAGGCAGGCGCCGGATATGGCGCAGAAGAAAAAATCTTTGATTGGAATTTACATTTTAAAGAACGATTCATAGACAAAGCAGAGCCCGAATGGGTATTGACCATCGTAGACTGCCACATTTAAAAAAATCTATTATTGATACAGCGGGAGGCGAAAGCCTCCCAAAGTATTTGATTTAGTTACAACAATAAGGCTATGGCAGAAGGAACATCCATGATTTAAGCCATTACTGCCTAATCATTAAGAAAGGGATATTTTGTCATGATGCTAAAGGAATTTGAAACAAGAACAGGTTATTTTCCTGCCATGAAAGAATACGAAGCAATCGAGAAAGCTTATATAGAGTTTGGCGGTGATAAAGACACGTTTTGTAACGCATACAAAGAGAACGAGGACGGGATTGCTGAAAAAATTCAGTATGAAGTAAATATGCAATATATCCATACACAACAACTTATGGATTCTTATAAGGCTCAAATCATTGAATTGAAGAAAGCTTTAGAACGGGAAGAGGAGTGGAAACTATGCGAGAACCCCAACAATGTGCGTCAGAATGATTATGCGCGGCTGGCCGAAGGGGCCGAGACAGGTAATCACAGCTATTATATGACTGATACAGAGGCAATCGCAAGAATCTGTGACGTGTTTGACTTTGATCCAAGCAAAATCATCATAATTCATGAGGTTGATGAGCTGGAAGTAAATCGTCATAAATTCCTCCGTAAAACCGGACGGAAGATTGAGCGTCACCCTGTTTACTGTGCTCCAGATTACTATTATATCCGTTTCAATACTTCGTACTGGTATTACGAGGTATGGAACGGCCAACTCCGCCCATTTTACGACTGATAAGGCAGTGGTGTATGTAAATCGGATTCATAAATGAATAATGCAAAAGTGAGGAAATGAAAAATGACAAATGAACAAGAAAACCAGGATGTACAGGAACTGGCATTCCAATTAGCAGATCGTTATATTCGTATTCAGGAGACTGGTGAAGGCTATGACTATACCATTTACGATATGAATTATCGGGAATTAGATGGCGGCGTATATGATAACCCTGATATTACAATCACAGAGGTGCTCTATGAAATTGAGTTAGGTCTAAAGGAACCAATGCACCGGAGCGAACTGGAGGGAAATATACACTCATATGATAAACTGATACCGATTGATTTTGAAGAATTGACAGAAAAAGTAGAATATACTGAAATGCACTGGTTTGAGGATCGCGCAAAAAAAGCTGCGAACGAGCGTAGGATTATAGAAAAATTCAAGGCAAAAACAAGTGATATGTTCCACAAGATCAATGGACTGACACAGAAAGAAATAGAATTAAATGTTTATGCTTATCTGCAGTCCAAGATTGATGAATATCAGATATCTATAAATATAGTCGGGATTGCAATATATGGAAGCCGGTGCAGGGGATTGGAAAAGGAAGGTTCTGACCTTGATATTGTTGTGGAATATACAGGCTGCGAGACAGAAGATGATTTGTTCAATGTATTTAATGAAGACGGATTCATGCTTGGCGGTATCAAAGTAGATATCAATCCTATTACTGAAGGTAAAACCGGCACATTGGGTTCTTATCTTCAAAGAGCAGAATCGCTTTTGATGGAAAGACAGATCATCATTACGTATACAGTGGCAGAGTGCAGCGAATTCCATAGCTTAGGGAAATATTACGAAAATATACACAGTGTTGATAAAGCAATAGCTATTTTCAATAAAATACAGCCGGAACAGATGAATGGCATTCCAAGCATCGGTATCAATATACATAAGGATGGAACAGAGTCCTATGCGGATACATCAATGGATATATTGTATGGAGAAACAATAGACTTGGAGGTTCTGGAATACATGTCTGACATTACGGACAATCCAAAAGCAATAAGGGCTATAGAAAATCTGATTGCAAGACTACCATGTATGAAAGTAATTGGTTCTTTGGATAAGTGGAAGAGGTAGAAAAGTGAATTAGGGGCTGGCAACAGCCCCTTTTCAAAAACAATCAATTTAGCCTGACTCATATCCTCTGGATCGACCGTTTTAAAATAATCCATTAATTTTACCCATCAAGAAAAATTCATACTGATACTATGCAGGATTCATTATAGAATGGAGTCAATTCATCATGTGTAAGAAAAAACATATTTTCTGCTTTGGCTTGAGCTAGAAGTCCGATAATAATATTTCTCTTGCATTTTGGGATAATTTAGGACTATCTGTTATTGCCCAAATTAAAATATGTGTGTCTGCTAGATAATTCATTTTTTTATATCCTCAAATAAATCAGCAATTTCCTCGTCCCATTTATCAAAATCAGTTGGATCTTCAATAATTCCCTTTCCAACGCCGATTCTTTTTGATACATCTATCGCCTCTGTAGTAGATTTTAAATTATTTTTTCCTATAAAAAAAACAGGATTCATATTATTTATTACTTGCTCAATAAAAGCAGCACCTTCATCTGACATGTTAATAATGCGTGCGCATACCTGTTGCTGTACGGTCATTAAACCACATCCTTTCTACTACAATATATTTATGGTTAATCTCCCTTACAGCCAGTAAGGAATTACCCATCTTGTTGCTTAAGCTGTTAGAATGTAGAGAGCAATCGGTATATCGGATTCCTCCTTGGACTTCGCGTCCGTAAATAAGTCTGATAACCAGCTCCTCATTCGCAGCATTCGTTTTATGCAGGTTGAACCACCTTTAAGGTGCGTCCGCGTCACACCACAGTAGATTGAATAGGCAATGAGTAAAACTGGTCCTTACCATTGCTTACAAAAGAAGGAGTGACATAACATATGAATATGAACGCTATCGGTATTGATGTTTCCAAACGTAAAAGCATGGTTGCCATCCTCCGCCCAGGCGGTGAAGTCGTGGCCAAACCTTTTGAAGTATCTCATTTATCCAAGGATCTCCGATCATTGATTCATCGGATCAGATCCCTTGATGGAGAATCACGTATCGTCATGGAGTGTACCGGACATTACTATGAGACCATTGCCCATGAGCTTGTCTCTGCCGGTCTGTTTGTTAGCGCTGTAAATCCACAGCTTATACGTCATTATCAGGACGAAGACAACTCCCTGCGGAAAGTAGAGTCCGACAAAGCAGATTCCCTTAAAATCGCACGCTATACACTTGACAGATGGTCAAAATTGAAACAATATGGTCTTATGGATGAATTACGCAATCAATTAAAGACCATGAACCGCCAGTTTGGCTTCTACATGAAGCACAAGACTGCCATGAAAAACAATCTGATCGGCCTTCTTGACCAAACTTATCCCGGTGTAAACACCTATTTTGACAGCCCCGCCCGCGAAGACGGAAGCCAGAAATGGGTTGACTTTGCGGACTGCTACTGGCATGCAGACTGTGTCCGTAAGATATCTGTGGACGCTTTTGTTGACCACTATCAGAAGTGGTGTCACCGCAAGAAGTACAACTTCAGCAAAACAAAAGCTGAAGAAATCTATGAAACAGCCAAGGAACCGGTTTCTGTACTTCCAAAAGATGTCTTTACCAAACGTATCATCAAACAGGCGGTTGAGCAGTTAAATACTGCATCCCGAACTGTTGAACAGCTCCGTTCCCTAATGAACGAAACCGCAGCCCAACTTCCAGAATACTCTGTCGTTATGGCGATGAAAGGCGTAGGCCCCTCCCTGGGTCCACAGCTAATAGCGGAAATCGGAGATGTGTCACGCTTTACCCATCGGAACGCTATTACCGCATTTGCCGGTGTTGACCCAGGTGTAAATGAATCCGGGGATTACTCTCAAAAAAGTATCCATGCATCAAAACATGGTTCTCCCGCGCTCCGTAAGACCCTATTTCAGGTCATGGACGTTCTAATTAAGACCAAGCCACAAGATGACCCCGTGTATTTGTTCATGGATAAGAAACGTGCGCAAGGCAAAGCTTACTATGTCTACATGATAGCCGGGGCAAATAAATTTCTCCGGATTTATTACGGAAGAGTCAAAGAATATTTGGCTTCCCTTCCACAATAGCAGAAATTACATAACTCTAGCAATTCACAAAACCAGCGTTCTACGGTGGTCTGGTTGTTGTACGCATTTTTCCTACATAAAATTTTTTCAAAAAATATTCAATTTTCTATTGACTTTTTATTTGCAGGCTGAATTATGATTTACATTTATAGTGTTAATACTTTATATTATATGTATCATAACATGGTAATCTTTAAAATTCCGCCCTCTTTTTATGTGCTTTTCTCATGTGTTTTTTTCAAAGGGACAATATTTGCCGCACGTTTCCGATTATCATTGGTCATTTCAGCATAATGCTTTTTGGTAGTATTTACATCCTTATGCCCAAGAACATCCGCTACCAGATAAATATCTCCAGTTTCTTTATATAAAGCTGTTCCATATGTACTCCGAAGCTTATGAGGGGTAATTTTCTTATTCGTATTTATCATTGTACAGTATTTTTTCACCATAACCTCTATACTGCGGACCGCCATACGATTCCCTCTAAGCGAGAGAAATAATGCTTTCTCTTCATCATTGCCTTTCAATAGGGCATCCCTGGGGGATAGTTGTTTTATCTCTTCGTTCGTATTTTCTGGCTCTTCCTGAATACCCAAATAGTAGCAGAGGGCGTCCCGGACATCATCTCCAAAGTATATGTATGCTTCATTTCCGCCTTTCCGGATCACACGGAACGTCTGATTATTAAAATCTACATCTGTAACATCCAATCCGGCCAATTCTGATACTCGCATTCCGGTCCCCAAAAATGATGTTAAAATAGCACGGTCACGAGCCATGGTTAGATTATGAAACTTTTTCTGGCGGTCTGTCATATTAGTCGGGCTTTCGACTGCATCCATTAAATCAAATATCTGTTCCTGATCCAGTGTAATGATTACTTTATCATGAACTTTGGGCCGTTCAATGGCATTTAAGGGATTATTTGAAACAATCTGCCGTTTATTAAAGAAGCTGTACATATTACTAAGGGCAGACAGTTTCCGTGCTTTTGCAGATTCACCGTTTCTATATTCAGTTCCTTCAAATATATAGTAGTTAAGATGTTCCAGATATTCGTCGATATCCGCCGGCGTCATTTCCTCAAGGACTTTAAGGGGAATATCCTTAATTTCGGAATCTCTGTATAGAGGATTTCTCATAACAACAAATTGTAAAAAGGTATAGATATCCCGGCAATACCCAGTCTGTGTCCTTGGAGATGTTGACGAAGCAATTCCCCTGAAATAATCCGTACAAAAAGGAGGCATTTGCTTCAGCAACGCCCTCAAAGCCAGTATATTCTGTGTTCGTACAGTATCCGTATATTCACTCATAAAATAATCCTCTATTCTCTTTTATACCATATTATTGCGTAAAATCTGCATTTCACGCAATAATAGATATACTATCACTTTACAATTTTTTTACTGCCTGCTCAAATTCCTTCTCTGTGTCAATAAATTGATATGGCTCATATTCTCCATATGCCGATGGACGGCTGATTGTAACTAATTGAATCCTGTCTGCGCCTATTTCAGAAATTAATTTTTTCTTGAAATCCACTAAATGCTGCCCATGGGATGTTTGTAAAGCCAAACATCCAATATCGTTAAATTTCTTTGCTATCAGAAAGAAGGCCATAATTATATGCTAAACTTTTATTAAGAACAATAACGCTAATTCCCCATATTTTCCTTAATTTCAATAGTCTGTTCTCAAGTTCCAACTTTGGTCCCCAAAGCCATTCCTCTTTAATTTCATCTGCCGTAATAACAAGTACAAATTTTAACTTCTTTTTCTCTAGTGGTTTCACTTTCATAAGATTTTCGCCAATTTCTTCTGTTTTTCCATATTTCCGATATGTCATTATAAAATTCGACAAATTTTTCTGTTTTTTCTCCACCCATTTCTTTATTTTGGGGATTCGGACAGCCTGTTTTTGCCTCAAGAAATATAATAGTATCTTTTTGGTCAAGCACAATAAATTCAACCGTTTTTATTCCGGTTCCAAGTGATTTATACAAATCAGATTCTTCAATATAGAACAAGTCGTCAGAATTAAATTCCCCGAAAGCTACCCCTGACTCATTAATTATTTTCTTCATATTACTTTACACCGACTTCTTCCCTGTATAACCTACGTGCTGTTTCCAGTATCCCATTATTTTCCAACAAACTAAACTCACTTTCCGATTCCCAGCATAATTCTCCATTATTCTGATACAAGGAATGATAAATAATCCGGTCGCTAGGCTCCCTCCGCGCGTCTATATATTTACTAAAAAAATAATCATGTGTCGCAACAAATATTTGCACATCATTACGAGACAATGCCAAAAGCAGATCTACAATAACAGGAATATATGATGGGTTCATGTTCGATTCCGGCTCGTCCCAAAACAATACGGAACCCTTATCCAACATTCCGTTTTTAACAAGCTGCCATATTAGCGCCATTTTTCGGATTCCTTCTGAAACAAGATTAAATTCCTGTTTAGAATTTCCCTTTTTCAAATAGAATGTATCCTTTTTCGCATCATATATCACTTTTCCGTCAATAATCGCTTCTATCGCCCTGAGCATTTTGCTCCTGCTTTTTTCATTTCTTCCCAGCGATGCATCTACCTTGGCAGAATTTAGAATATCAAGATAGGTATCATCAAAAAGCACATTTCCTTTTTCAACCGCTGCATTCAGATTAAAACTATTTGATAAGATCTCTTTCGTCGGTATAAAAATACTGCTTTCGCCCTGAAATGCATTTTCCCAACTATTTTCACCTATAACTTCCGCATCCCATTTCTTTGTTTTACTATGAAATGCTATTTTCAATTTTTTAATATTACAATCCTCTTCACATCTCGCGGCAATCTGAATATTTGCATGTGACGAACCTGGCCGTCTGGTAAGGAGTCTCGAAATATTATAGTCGTCCGGAAGCATTGTCTTCACTAACTTATTAGAAAACGAGACTCTTGAATCTGCAGCCTGAGAAGCGGAATAAAGAAGTTTCATCAGATGTGTCTTACCTGTCCCATTTTCTCCGATCAGTACATTAATTCCATCGCTAAAACTTGACTGAGCCGATTGAAATACGGTATAGTTTTCTACTTTCACTTGTGAAATTTTCAATGCTAATACCTCCTGTTTTAAAGTCTCCCATTGATTATATAAAATACATATCAACTTTCCTAATTTGTCTCTTCCCACGTTATAGCTTCACTTTCCGGTAATCGTATGAAGCAGGAATTATAGTATTTATCATCCAACTTTCTTTCCAAAATTTTAAAAATCTTTTCATCATGGGTAGACATAATAATTTGACAATGGATTGATTCAAGAATGCTTCGGATTAAATCTGCAAATCCAAGGATATTCATATCATCAAAATGCCCGATAGGATCATCAATAAAAATCGTTCGAAACTCTAAATTATTTGCATTTAGAGCCCTGTTTAAAAATGAACTAAATGCTACCGTATTTAACTGAGCCGTACTAAAATACCACTCAGGCCGATAAGAATCCGTATCATCCGCGTCAACCTTTTTGCTTTCATTCACATAGATACATAATTGCGGTTCATCTTTATCATTAAAAGACAATTTATACTCAATATTTTTCATATAATCATGCGGATCAATTTTTTTATAAATTTCATTCATTATCGACTGATCAAAATATGCCTTTATTCTTATTTCTAAGTTCCTCTTCTGCTTCTCAAACCATTTTTTTGCATGTTTTACTTTTTCAGCCTGATCTGAACACTGCTTCTTTTTATCTTCTAATTCTTGATGATATCTTCTAAAATATTCGAAATAAGACCTTGAACTATTTTCTTCAGAAATTTGAAATAAAATTTCTTTCCAGAAAATGTCAGATACACAGGATGAAATGTAAAAGAAGTTTTTACTGTACAGGGAAGGAGAGAAAATATGAACTCAAAGATGAGAGCATTGGTTACATATGGCGCACATGATTACCGTTATGAAGAGGTGGAGATTCCCAGGGCAGGATCAGGGGAGATGATCATAAAAGTAGAGGGCTGCGGAATCTGTGCCGGTGATCTGAAGGCATTCAAAGGGGGCAGCGTATTCTGGGGAGACGGGAAGAAGCCGCCGTATCTGGAAGTGCCGGCGATCGGCGGACATGAATTTGTAGGACACATTGTTGAGATAGGGGAAGATATTGACAAGAAAGAGACATACGGGATTGCCGATAAGGAATTCAAGGTCGGTGACCGGGTAGTGGTAGAGCAGATCGCTCCCTGTGGTACTTGCAGGTATTGCCGTGAAGGGAATTATCATCTGTGTGCACCGCACAATGTATATGGCTTCAAGAATTATCTGAACGGTGGTTTTGCGGAATACGCGAAGCTTACGAAGGAATCGCTGATATATAAGATACCGGAGGATATGCCGCTTGAACAGGCGCTTCTGATCGAACCTTATGCGTGTTCCATGCATGCGGTAGACCGAGCGAAGATCGAAGCGGACGATGTCGTGGTGATCTCAGGGGCAGGATGCCTTGGGCTTGGAATGATCACCGCGGCAAGGAGGAAGAATCCCAGGTGCCTGATTGCCTTGGATCTTAATGACGAGAGACTTAAGATGGCAGAGGAATTCGGATGTGACAGGGTGGTCAATCCGGCGAAGGAAGATCTTGAGGCGGTGATTATGGAACTGACCAAAGGATACGGGTGTGACGTATACATAGAGGCAACCGGCCATCCGTCCAGTGTGAAGCAGGGGCTTGAGATCATACGGAAGGCAGGGTGTTTTATCGAATTCAGCCTGTTCTTAGAACCGGTGACCTGTGACTGGAGCGTGATCGGAGACGGGAAGGAGCTTGATATGCATGGAGTAAGCTTAAGCTATGGATGTTTCCCCGAGACGATCCGCGGGCTGTATTCGGGTGAGCTCAAGTCAGATGGGGTCGTGACTCATAGATTCGAGCTTTGCGATTACGAGGCGGCTTTTGAACAGAGCGGCAGCGGAGCAGGATCCGTCAAAGTAGCATTTACATTTTAATCAGGAAGAGGAAATATTCTGCCATGTTTCATCAACTGCAGAGAAGGGCCCCGATGCGGTGGCGGATAGTTGGCAGATTATTTATAAAGCATCAGAAAGCAGGAGGTAAAGATTATGAAAAAAAGGTTAGTATCGCTTCTTTTAGCGGCAGCTATGTGCGGCAGTCTGGCGGCATGCTCAAGCTCTGATTCCGGGTCAGACGCCGGATCAGATTCCCAGGGAACAGAGACAGAAGAGGGAGCATCCGGAGATGATGTCACCGTATCTATCGCAATGCTGAACAATCCGATCTGTTCTAAGCTTGCCGATCTCACGGAAGAGTATTATGAGGCGGAAGGTGTGACGATCGATTTCGCGATCCTTCCAGAGAATGATCTTCGTGAGAAAGCGAATCTGGAGGCTTCCACAGGCGGAACTACATATGACGTGTATTTTACAGGTCCTTATGAGGCGAACTACTGGATCAATTATGGATGGGCAGAGAACCTGCAGCCGTATATTGATAAGATGACGGATGAGCAGAAGGCATCCCTGGATCTTGATGATTACTTCCCAAGTATCCTGGATTCCGTATCTGATCCGAAGACAGGCGACTTGTATGCGCTTCCGTTCTTTGGCGAGGCAAGCTTCTTCATGTACAATAAGGAACTTTTGGCGAATGCCAACGTTGAGATGCCGGACAATCCGACATGGGACGATATCTATGAGATCGCAGTGGCGGT
>OFFP01000392.1_pt1 | contig 36406 bp, 27 predicted proteins | sample 1521431 | NCBI WGS metagenome assembly OFFP01 (sample SAMEA3504104, study PRJEB24116) | mouse gut metagenome | biome: mouse gut; feature: mouse-associated habitat; material: faeces | place: Denmark | collected 2011
TGAAGAACGCAGGAGCGAAGCTTATATTGAAAAGTTTCAGAAGTATATTAATGAAAAAGAATTGACATCCCGGGATACGGGTGCAATTTCGGCATGGGTCAAAAAGCAGAAGATTTTATCTATCCGTATTTATAAGGATGGGATCGAGGTGTTTGATTCAGATTATCCGCAGCAGGAACTGTGGGAGGAAGCCATAGAGGCGAATGAGTATACCTGGGAGATTTATTATGCCGTTCAATTCGCCGATGGTGTTGCCAGAGTGAGTATCTTCGGTATTTACAGCTACCAGGCATATAATATTTTGCAGATTGTGGGAATGCTGTTATCCTTTGCTTTTTTCCTGTTGTTTGTTTTGCTGGGGATTAGACGGAAGATCAATTATATTTTGAAGCTTAATGAGGAGATTGAGATTCTGGAGGGCGGCAGGCTGGATTATGAGATTTCGGTCAAGGGACGGGACGAGCTGGCAGCTCTGGCCAGAGGTCTGAATAATATGCGGATTTCATTTTGCAGACTGCTTGATGAGAATGCGAAGATGGTGAAAGAAAATCAGAAGATAATCACGGAGATGTCCCATGACTTAAGAACGCCGGTTACTTCTATTCTGCTCTACACGGAGATCATCAAGAAGGGAAATTATCGGAATGAATTGCAGCTGAAGGAATATGTGGAAAAGATTGACAGGAAGGCACACCGCATGAAGCAGCTTACCAACCATCTTTTCGAGTATTCCCTTGTTACGGGGGATAATGAGATTGAGCTGGAGGAGCCGGAGAGCTTCGAGAATCTTTTCTATGATCTGCTTTCGGAAACCTGCAGTTATCTGGAACAAAAGGGGATTCGGGTAGAATGTGCGCTGGAATGGAATGGTCGGGAGCTGCGGATCTATACGGATTATCTGACCAGGATCATGGATAATATTATGTCCAACATCGTCAAATATGCAGACCCACAGCAACCGGTACAGATACGGTCGGTCTGTGACGCGCAGACAGTCGGCTTTTCCTTTGAGAATGCCGTGAAAAGCGTGGAGAAAAAGACAGAAAGCACCTGTGTCGGCATCCAGAGTATTAAAAGCATGATGGCGAAGATGAAAGAAACCTGTGTCACACAACAGACGGAAGACAGATTCCGGATCACCATTCGCTTTCAGGTCGTTTAGTTTATTGCTTCCAGAGAATATCCTACACTCTTGGTGGTTTTGATCTCCACGTTTGCTTTGACGAATCGGAGTTTTTTGCGCAGGAAAGAGATATAGACTTCCAGATTGTTGTACTCCGAGTCGTCTTCAAAGCCCCATACTTTGGCGATCAGCATGTCTTTGGGCAGGATCTGGCAGGGATTGTGCAGGAGGTATTCCAAAAGCTGGTATTCTTTATTGGCCAGTTTGACGGAATTCATATCCGTTTCCAGCTTCTGCGCGGCCTGGTTGAGCCGGATGTTGCCGAAGGACAGCTGGTCGGCTTCCGGATTCTTCGTGATCCGGGTTCTGGCGCGGATCCGTGCCAGAAGTTCTTTCACGTCAAAGGGTTTGGTCATGTAGTCATCAGCGCCGGTGTCCAGGCCGAGAATCTTGTCTTCCACCTGGGATTTGGCGGTGAGCAGGATGACCGGGATACTGATACCCTCTCTTCTGGCGTTTTTAAGCAGATCTATGCCGTTTATCTTGGGAAGCATTACGTCTAACAGCGCCAGATCGTAGATGTTGCTGAGCAGACAGTCCAGTCCGTTTAAGCCGTCATATGCCATATCAACCTGATAGCCTTCTTTTATAAGGACGGCACTGAGACCGTCCGCAATTTCTTTTTCATCTTCTACAATGAGAATACGCAAGTTTATACCTCTTTCTTTTAAAGTGAGTTCCTGTTCGTTGCTTTAAGTGTTTGCTGTGCTCCTGGCTTTTCTCTTTCTGAGTTCCTTATCATAAGTGGCTTTCGTGATCTGCCCGTTCTGATAGAGCTGCTTTAATTTCTGAGCGGAGAATACTCCTCCTTATATTATCATTTTATCATGCCTTTTACCATATCTTCTTCGCCACAGGCGACTTGGCATGGACGGATTCCGTAACTGGGAAGCCGAAGGGTGAACTGTAATTTAGGCATGTACAGGAATATTATAAAACAGCCACCTTAAATCAACCTTGAAAAATAACCGGAATTTCTTCAACGTCCATTTCAGCCGGATGCCGTATGATGTATGCAGTAATGAGGAAGGAGGTGGAAGCGTTGGTTGTATTGAGAAAAAACTGGGCCAATATTCTGACGGCGCTGGTGGTGATCCTGTGCCTGGGGTTGACGGCAATGATCATGAAGGCATGGTTTGACGGTAAATTTAATTCAGTGGAGACACTGCAGACATATATTCTGGGTTTTGGGCTGTTGGCGCCGCTGATCCTGACAGTTATCCAGGCTATGCAGGTGGTCGTGCCGGTGTTGCCCGGATTCTTGGGTTGCGCCGTGGGTGCGGTTCTTTTTGGGTGCAGCGGTGGATTTTGGTGTAATTATATAGGCATTAGTCTCGGATCGATCATTGCATTTTTTCTGGCAAGGCGGTTTGGGAAGACACTGGTGCGCAGTCTGTTTGCCGAAGATAAGTATGACAAATTCAGCGGATGGGCGGCGAACAGCAAATCCTATACGGCATTGCTGTTTGCAGGCATGGTGCTGCCGTTGTTTCCGGATGACTTTTTCTGTTATTTCACAGGTTTGACAGAAATGAGATCCCGCAGGTTTATCTGGATCATCCTGTTGGGAAAACCCTGGTGTATTTTAGCATACAGCATTGCATTTTCCATGATCAGGTGAATACTATTGTGATTTTCAGTTAAGAAAACGATACGATTGAGAGGGAGATTTTCTATGTTAGGATATTATAATTATACAGTGATTCTTACTTATATTGGTATGCTGTTTGGCTTTATCGGACTTACCTGTGCGATTGACGGACAGCTGCCAGCGGCGGTTTTGTGCCTGATGCTGGCCGGTATCTGTGATATGTTTGACGGAACTGTGGCCGCAACGCGAAAGCGGGATAAATACGAGAAACATTTCGGCATTCAGATCGATTCGCTCAGTGACCTGATCTGTTTTGGTGTGCTGCCTGCGGTACTGCTCTACCGCATGAATGAAAGCAGCAGTTTGGCATTGTTTGTTGCAGCTGTTTATGTACTCTGTTCTTTGATCAGACTTGCCTATTTTAATGTGGATGAGGCAGACAGACAGGAGCAGACTTCTGCTCCGAGAACGATCTACCGGGGATTGCCGGTCACTTTGGCCGCACTGATCATTCCGGCACTGTATCAGTTCGGCTATATTCTGAGACTTCCGACGGCTAAGCTGTGCACAGTTGTCATGGCTGGTATGGCTGCGGCTTTTCTGATGCCATTCCCATTAAAAAAACCGAATATTATCGGGAAGATCTGCGTGATCCTTTGCGGCGGGTTTGAATTATTATTTCTTTTGGCGGGGGCGGACATATGAGAGAGACAGTGCAAATGAATACTTTATGTGTACGGAGCAGCCGGCAGGCAGGACAACAGACAGGAGAAGGTCTGCAGCATAAGGATGAGAAGTGGATCCGGTTCCTGTATGGGCATGTGACGGGCAGAATCTTACTGCAATTTATAATGAAAAGCGGAATGTTAAAGCTGATCGGACGATTTTTGGGCACCAGAGCTTCCAGACCGCTGATTCGGTACTATATCAACCGACATCGGATTGATATGCGCGATTTTGAAGGGCAGACATACAATACGTTTCAGGAGTTTTTTGCGCGAAAGCGGAAGGGTTGTCCTATGGACATGGATGAGAATCATTTGATCAGTCCCTGTGACGGTCTGCTCAGCGTTTATCCGATTCAGGAGAACAGGATCTATCCGATCAAGGGTTCTCATTATAAACTGGAGGATCTGGTGGATGAGGCGGCTCTTGCACAACTGTTTGAGTCGGGGGTGTGTCTGATCTTTCGCCTGCGTGCCACGGATTATCATCATTTCTGCCATATTGATGAGGGGTTTCAATATACCAATCACTTTATCGAGGGCGCATTGCACAGTGTTCAGCCGGAGGCCTGCGAGAGGGTGCCTGTCTACCGTCTTAATCGGAGAATGTGGACATTGACGGATACGAAGCACTTTGGTAAGGTGATACAGATCGGTGTTGGAGCTTTTCTGGTAGGAGAGATTGTGTTTGAAACCTCATGCAGTGAATTTAAACGGGGGCAGGAAATGGGACATTTTGAGCTGGCAGGCTCCACCATCGTTATGTTGTTTCAAAAAGACCGGATCAGGCTTCGAGAGCAGATCCGGGAGCAGATGGAGACAGGAGAAGAAGTTGGCGTTCGTATGGGTGAGATGATAGGGTATACTGAGGTGAGAGAAATTGGTTAAGAAACTGCGGTATAAATTTGTGGCTGTCACGATGACGCTGATGGTGACTGTGTTTGGGATTTTTTTTCTTGCAGATTATTTATACAACAGGTACTGGAATGATCTCGATATACTGGATACACTGGAATGGTTTGCGGATGCGGGCGTTTTTCGAAACGAGACAATGGTTGGGGATACGGATATGGATCTGGATGAGACGAATGGATATTCTGTCTATTTCGTTCTTCTGGACAGAAGCGGCAAGGTTGTAAAGACAGCAGGTACCTCCGAAAAAGGCATACCCGAGCAGGTATGGAAGACACTCAGCAATAATCCGCCTGAGGTATGGAAATGGCATTCCTATATCTATACGGTACGCAATTATGAAGACGGGCAAAAGGGCATCTATCTGACCAACACGGCAGAGAGGTCTGTGTCATTCAAGAAGATTCTGGGAACGGTGAGTCTGGCCTGCGCCGGATTTCTGCTGCTGCTGGGAGTCAGCTTCTATCTGTCGAACTATGTGGTGGAGCCGGCCAGGAAAGCACTGGAGAGAGAAAAACAGTTCATTTCCGATGCCAGCCATGAATTGAAAACGCCGGTTGCAGCTATCAGCGTCAATGCACAGGCGCTGATGGGACAGATGGAGGAGAACAGACACTTGAAATATATCCTGTCGGAGTCGGAGCGGATGGACAGACTGATCCGCAGGCTCTTGACGCTGGCTGTTATGGAAGGAGGCGGCAAGAACTCACCGAAGGAACGTTTTTCTCTGTCGGACTGTTGTGAAGAGGCGGCGCTGACAATGGAGAGCATGGCCTATGAGAAAAAGATAAGATTTACCTATAAGATAGAGCGGCCGGTGTCATTTTACGGAAATGAGGATGAAATCCGTCAGCTGGTTGCTATCCTGCTGGATAATGCGATGAAGCATACCTTTGAACAGGGAGAAATACAATTTCATCTGAAAAGAAAGAACAACTATATTCTGTTCTGGGTGCAGAACAGCGGACAGGGAATCAAAGAGGACGATATGACACATATTTTCGAAAGATTTTACAGCACTGAAAAATCCAGAAGCGGGAAAAAAGACAGCTTTGGACTGGGGCTTTCTATTGCGAAAGCGATCGTGGAGGATCATGGCGGGAAGATCAGTGTTAAGAGTGAGTATGGCAGTTATGCCTGCTTTACGGTGTGCTTTGGCGGCGTGGGAGGGAAGATCTACTCGTCTGCCTGAGGATGGAGAATAGAAGAAAAGAATGATTGTCTCAAAGGATGATGCTGTCTGAGCGTACAGTTTTTGATTGACGAATTGCATGTCTGTTGATAGCATGTACTTAAGAATACCTGTGTCGGGAATGATCTGGGTGCAGGTATAATTTCGGATTTTATGAAATAAATTACATGAAAAAGGAGATGCAATATGGGAATTATTGAGAAAATGCGGTTGGACGGTAAGAAGGGATTCGTGACGGGAGGAGCCAGAGGCATCGGAAAAAGCACGGCTACAGCTTTTGCAGAAGCGGGGGCGGATGTTGCGATCGTGGACCTTGATCTTGACGAGGCGAAGAAGACGGCGGAAGAACTGGCGGAAAAGACGGGCAGGAAAGTGATCGCGATCGGATGCGACTGCACTGATCCGGAACAGGTTAACGCCATGGTAGAGCAGGTGGTGGCAAAGCTTGGCGGCCTTGACTTCTGTCACAACAATGCAGGCATCTGCATCAATGCACCAGCCGAGGAGATGACGTATGAGCAGTGGAGCAGGGTGATCAATATCAACCTGAACGGGATCTTCTTAACTGACATAGCGGCGGGCAAATATATGTTGGCGCATGGCGGCGGCTCTATCATCAATACGGCTTCCATGTCGGCGCATATTGTCAACGTTCCCCAGCCACAGTGCGCCTATAATGCGTCCAAGGCTGCCGTGATCCAGCTTACGAAATCACTGGCGATCGAATGGGCGAAACGCGGTGTGCGCGTAAACAGCATCAGTCCCGGTTATATCGGCACGGAACTGACCTTGAATTCCCCGACACTGGTTCCGCTGATCGAGAAATGGAACCATATGGCTCCGCTGGGCAGAATGGGGACGCCGGAAGAACTGCAGTCGATCTGTGTATACCTGGCAGGCGATACCAGCACCTTTACGACAGGTTCGGATTTTGTTATTGACGGCGCATTTACCTGTTTCTGAAAAAGTGTGAGGCCTGGGGCGCAAAACTCCAGTCCCTTATACCGGCGTCACACAGGAGAACCGCTTCACAAGCCTGGCCGCGATCTCCACTTTAGAAGTATGCACGACTTTGGAGTCGATCTGCTCCACCAGCAGCTTGGCGGCGGTCTTGCCGATATAGAGGCGGGGCACGTCCATGGTGGTCAGCGCCGGTTCGATGATTCTGCCCTCGGAGATATTGTCGAAGCCGATGAAGGAGATATCCTCGGGAATCCGGTAGCCGCGCAGCATAAGCGCCTTCATGGCGCCGATGGCGATTATATCGTTGTCGGCGAAATAGCATTTGGCCAAAGGATCTCTGCGGTCGATAATTTCCAGCATATCGGCCATGGCGGCTTCGATGGACGGAGACAGTTTATGGATAATGGAACGGGATGGAGACATCCCGTTCTCTTTGACTGCCTTGAAATACCCTTCCTGTCTTTCGACAAAGTTGGGGATCAGATAGCTGGACTGCAGGTAACCGGGCTGTACTCTGGTGCCGGCGATCAGATAGTTGGTGGCGATATAGGCACCCTGCGCATTGTTGATCAGCACGCTGGTGCAGTCGAGGCCGTCAAAGTAGGTGTCCAGCAGGATCAGCGGATATCCGAGAGCGAGAAACTGCCGGCATACATCCTGCCGGATCTCCGTGCCGATCAGAATAATCCCTTTACAGTCGGAGAGACGAAGATCGGAGAAACAGTCTTCCAGCACATCAACTTTCTCGTAGAACTGCATCATCTTTACTGTAAAGTGTTCTTTCTGGCATTCGCTTTTGACCCCGTCATAGAGTTCGTTGAAAATAGGCGAGTAGGAGAGGATCGCGTTATGGGTCCTGTAAAAAATGATATAGATGGAGCCGCTATGGCTGGAATCGTGTTTAACTTTAGTAAAGTCGTATCCGTATTCTTCGGCGGCTTTGATGATCCGGGCGCGGGTCTCGGTGCTGACGCCTGCTTTATTATTAAGCGCCATGGAAACAGCAGTGGCGGATAACCCCAGTTTCTGTGCTAATTCTTTGGCTGTGACGGACATGTTGCGGCCTCCTTGCCTGATTTCATCTCAGATTCTTCGTCATGTATCATGGTATCGGTGTTTGTATGCGGTTTAGCGGCCGGTCAGGCCGTGAACGGTAAATTTTACTGTTATTCTGACTTCTCTTTCATAAAGAGGGTCCTCTTTTGCTATCCCATCATAAGTTTAGTAGAAAAACTAAATATTTGCAATAAATAAAGTAAAAATAAAGCAAAATACACTTTACTATTTATTGAAATAAAGCTGTATCTGCCATACTCTTATTTTATCAAGAAGAGGAAAGGCAGAGGCTGATGCAGCAAGCGTATGCAGAATGCCTCGGAATGGAGGACGATATGGCAAAGATCAGACTTGGGTTTGCTCCGACTAGACGGAGTATTTTCAGTGCACCGGCGGCAGTAGAATATGCTGATTACACGAGAGAGAAGCTTAGAAAAATGGGGGTTGATTTCGTAGATATTGACGATATTGCGGAGGACGGCCTGCTGCATGACGAGAGCGACAGGATCAGGATCGAAGAGAAATTCAAGAAGGAAAAAGTGGACGGCCTTTTCTTCCCGCACGGTAATTTCGGTACGGAATACGAGGTGGCAAGACTGGCGAAGAACATGAATCTTCCGGTGCTGTTGTGGGGGCCCCGGGACGAATGTCCGGATGAAAAGGGAATCCGTCTGCGCGACAGTCAGTGCGGTATTTTTGCCACCGGTAAGGTCTTGAGGAGATTCCGGGTGCCCTTTACCTATCTGACAAACTGTAACCTGGAGGATCCGGAGTTTGCAGAGGGTGTTAACCGTTTCCTGGCAGTATGCAATGTGGTAAAGACATTCAGAGGCATCCGTATCCTGCAGATCGGGCCGCGACCTTTTGACTTCTGGTCTACCATGTGTAATGAGGGCGAACTTTTGGAGAAATTCAATATCCAGCTGGCGCCGATTCCCATGCCTGAACTGACGGCAGAGATGAAGAAGGTGAAGGAAGAGGGCACGAAGGCGGCTGAGGTAGTGGCTTACTGCAGAGAGCATTTCAACATTGCCATTAAAGAGGAGGAGCTGTTGAATGTGGCCGCCCTGAAGGTGGCGATCCGGAATCTGGCGGATCGGTACGGCTGTTCGGCGGGAGCGATCCAGTGCTGGAATGCACTGCAGGGCGAGATCGGCATTATGCCCTGTGCGGCCAACGCTCTGTTAAATGAAGAAGGTTTCCCGGTAGTATGCGAGACGGATATCCACGGTGCGATCACAGCGCTGATGGTGGAAGCAGCCGGTATGGACAAGAGCAGAGGATTCTTCGCAGACTGGACCGTCCGCCATCCGTTCAACGACAACGGTGAACTGCTGCAGCATTGCGGGCCGTGGCCGCTCAGCTGTGCTTCCTGCAAGCCGACCATCGGTTATCCGCTGGCATTTTCCCATCCGGGCGCTGTGGAGGCAGAGGCGAAGCACGGCGATCTGACGCTGGCACGTTTTGACGGCGACAACGGCGAGTATTCCCTGCTGTTGGGGAATGCGAAGGGGATCGAAGGGCCGTACACGAAGGGAACGTACCTTTGGATCGAAGTGGAGAACTGGCCGAGACTGGAAGCGAAGATCGTGGAAGGGCCTTATATCCATCACTGTGTCGGCATTCATCAGGATGTGGTGCCGGTACTGTATGAAGCATGTAAGTATATCGGCGTGAAACCGGATCTGTATGACGATGTGGAACAGCAGGTGATCGATACGATCCATGGCGTTAAGAGAAAGTAAGGATTTATAAAGAAGAGCCAGGGTATTCCGGGAAGAATCGCCTGGAGCGATTTTTCAGCAGGAGCTTAAGCAGTATACGAGGAATGGAGGCAATGAGGCAATAATGAATAAACAGGAATTTGATGCAAAAGCGTTAACAGTCAGATCACTTGAACTTCGTAAGGTGGTGCTGGATATGATCATGAAATCCGGCGGCGGCCATATCGGCGGTGACTTTTCCGTTATGGATACGCTGGTAACCCTGTATTTTGACCAGATGAATATAAGCCCGGAGAATCAGGATGATCCGGATCGTGACTACTTTATCATGAGTAAAGGGCATTCTGTGGAAAGCTATTATGCGGTGCTGGCGGCGAAGGGATTCTTCGAGACGGAGACGGTGGTCAACGAGTTTTCGCAGTTCGGCTCCAGGTTCATCGGCCATCCGAATAATGAGCTGCCGGGAATCGAGATGAACTCCGGTTCTCTTGGACACGGTCTGCCGGTGAGCGTGGGTATGGCGCTGGCCTGCCGGAAGGAGAACAGGGCAAGCCGTGTCTATACGGTGATGGGCGACGGCGAAGTGGCGGAAGGTTCCGTCTGGGAAGGCTTTATGGCGGCCGGACATTATAAGCTGGCCAATCTGTGTGCGGTGGTGGACAGGAACCGTCTGCAGATCTCCGGCACCACGGAGCAGGTGATGACGCATGAGAATCTGCACGCCCAGATCGAGAGCTTCGGCTGGAACGTGATCGAGACCGACGGAAACGACATTGCGAAGCTGCATGAGGCCTTTGAGCAGGCGAAGACAGTGACGGATCGGCCGACCTGCATTATCGCGAATACGGTCAAGGGCTACGGCGGCGGTGAGATCATGGAGAATAAGGCCGCATGGCATCACCATGTACCGAATCAGGAAGAGTATGATCAGATTGTAAAAGCATTAGAGGCGAAGAAGGAGGGCGTACTTCATGAATAAGATTCCAAACAGGCAGGCAATCTGCGAGACACTTATGGCACATGCCAAAGAAGACAGACATATTTACGCTTTGTGCTCCGACTCCAGAGGTTCGGCTTCTATGACGCCTTTCTTCAATGCTTTTCCGGAGCAGTCCATCGAGGTGGGCATCGCGGAGCAGAACCTGGTGAGTATCGCGGCCGGTATGGCGCATTGCGGGGAGAAACCTTACTGCTTTTCTCCGGCATGTTTTATCTCCACGAGGAGTTATGAGCAGGCCAAGGTGGACGTGGCGTATTCCAACACCAATGTAAAGCTGATCGGCATCAGCGGCGGCATCAGCTACGGGGAACTGGGCATGAGCCATCATTCGGCACAGGATATCGCGGCCATGTCTGCGATCCCCAATATGAGAGTATATCTGCCCAGCGACAGATTCCAGACGGCGAAGCTGATCGAGAGCCTGCTGCAGGATGAGAAGCCGGCGTATGTGAGAGTGGGACGAAATCCGGTGGAGGATATCTACAGTGAGACGGCCTGTCCGTTCGAGATGGATCGGGCTACCGTACACGGAGATCTGGAGGCGGAGAACGACGTGGCGATCATTGCCTGCGGCGAGATGGTGCGTCCGGCCCTGGAAGCGGTGAAGATCCTGCAGGAGAAAGGCATTAAGGCTGTGGTGGCGGATATGTACTGCGTGAAACCGCTGGATCAGGATACGGTGATAAAAGCGGCGAAGAGCGCGAAGCTGGTGATCACGGTGGAGGAACATGCTCCTTATGGCGGCATGGGGAGCGCTGTCGCGGTGACGGTGGGCGAAAACTGTCCGAAGAAGGTAATGACCATGGCGCTGCCCGACGATCATGTGATCACAGGAAAATCCGCTGCGGTGTTTGATTATTATGGTTTGAACGGAGAAGGGATTGCGAAGAAGGCGTTAGAGGAACTTAAGTAAGAGCGGGCCGGTTTGATTCATTTGGGAATCCAGATGAAGGGGCGGGGCTGGCCTTAACGGGTATGGATAATAGAAGGATGTAGTTTGGAGAAGAATAATTATGGGGAATAAATATTTGATCAGCATTGATCAGAGCACGCAGGGGACGAAGGCACTGCTTTTCAGTGAAAAAGGAGAGCTGTGCGCGCGTGCGGATCTTGCGCACAGGCAGATCGTCAACGAGCAGGGGTGGGTTTCCCACGACGGTGAGGAAATCTATCAAAATACGATGCAGGTGATCAGGAATGTGCTGGAGCGGGAGCAGGTCAGCCCGGAGGATGTGGCGGGGATCGGCATCAGCAACCAGCGGGAGACGGCCATCATGTGGGATCGGGAGACGGGACAGCCTCTCGATCACGCGGTCGTATGGCAGTGTGCACGGGCAGCTGAGATCTGTGAGCGCAAGGAGATACAGGAGATGGCGGAACAGATCCGGTTGAGAACAGGTCTTAAGCTGTCACCGTATTTTACGGCGGCTAAGATCTGCTGGCTGCTGGAAAATGCGGCGGGAGCCGGGGAGAAGGCGAAGCGGCATAAGGTATGCCACGGGACGATAGATTCTTATCTGGTCTACAGGATGACGAAGGGCGAGGTCTATGCGACGGATTATTCCAATGCTTCGCGGACGCAGCTTTTTAACATCTTTACATTAAAATGGGATGAGGAGATCTGCAGGGCATTCGGTATTGACGCGGACAATCTGCCGGAGGTCAGGGATTCCAACAGCTGCTTCGGCTATACGGACTGCGAAGGGCTTTTTGCACGGCCGGTGCCGATTCATGCGGTGATGGGAGATTCCCATGCGGCGCTTTTCGGCCAGAATTGCCGGAGCGACGGCAAGACGAAGGTGACTTACGGGACGGGCTCTTCTATTATGATGAATATCGGCTGCGAACCTATTCTGAGCAGGAACGGGCTGGTGACGTCGCTGGCCTGGGGACTGAACGGCAGGGCGGAATACGTGCTGGAAGGGAATCTGAACTATACGGGAGCAGTTATTTCTTGGTTAAAAGATGATGTGAAGCTGATCGGGAGTGCGGCCGAGACGGAAGCGCTGGCGTATGAAGCGGGTAAGGAGGACGATTTGTATCTGGTGCCGGCGTTTACCGGTCTGGGAGCGCCTTATTGGGACAGCAGCGCCAGAGCGGCTATGATCGGCATGGACAGGACGACCGGTAAGGCTGAGCTGACGCGGGCGGCATTGGAAAGTATCGCTTATCAGATCACGGATATTGTCCGGGCGATGGAGAAAGACTCGCAGAAGCGGATCGAGGTTTTGCGGGTGGACGGCGGCCCCACGAAGAACCGGTATCTGATGCAGTTCCAGAGCGATATCGCGGGCAGTGAAGTTGCGATCTCGACGATCGAAGAACTGTCGGGCACAGGAGCGGCCTTTATGGCGGGTATGGCATTGGGCTTGTGGGGAGAAGAAATTTTTGATACCATAAGCTGGAAGCAGGTAACGCCGCAGATGGCGCAGGAGGTTCGGGAGAAGAAGTTTGCGGGGTATCAGAATGCGGTAGGACTGATCAGGACCGGCAAATAAGAGGTAACAGGTGAAAAACGAGGAGGTTGTTTTTATGCAGCAGGTAGAGAAATGGGGACTTTTTGAAGTCAGCAGCAGGGGTAAAAGCGACGGGAATCCGTTTCGCGATTACGCGATGACGGTTACGTTTAAGGGAGAGAAGGAAGAGATCCGGGTTAACGGCTTTTACGATGGGGACGGTGTCTACAGGGCGAGGTTTATGCCGTCTTACGAGGGAGCTTATGCGTATAAGGTGGAAGGAAATTTTGCAGATGTGATTGAGAACGCGGAAGGCGCTTTTGAGGTCGTGGCGCCGTCTGGGAAGAACCATGGACCGGTAGTGGTGGTGGATAAGACGCATCTTGGGTATGCGGATCATACGCCCTACTATTCGATTGGCACGACCTGCTATGCGTGGGCGAATCAGCCGATGGAGCGGCAGGAGCAGACGCTGGAGACTTTGAAGAACAATGCGTTTAACAAGATCAGGTTCTGTTTCTTCCCCAAGTTCTATGAGTTTAACAGAAAAGAGCCGCTGACTTACCCTTTTGAGAGAGGAAACGGCGAAGGACTGGATCCGGAGCGGGTGGAGCAGGAGAAGTCCTGCCGCATGAGATTTCCGGGGATGCAGGAGACGGAGCAGGATTACGGCTTTGATTATACGAGACCGAACGTGGAGCATTTCAGACGTTATGATATGCGAATCGCACAGCTGATGGAGCTGGGCATCGAGGCGGACATGATCCTGATGCACCCTTACGATAAGTGGGGCTTAAATGAGATGGACAAGGATGCCTGCGACTGGTATTTGAGATATGTGGTGGCGAGATACGGGGCTTACCGGAATGTGTGGTGGTCACTGGCCAACGAGTTTGACTTTATCAGGATCAAGACACTGGAGGACTGGGAGCGTTACGGTCAGGTGGTGTCTTCCAATGACCCGTTCCACAGGCTGTTATCGGTACATAACGGCGGACCCAATTATGACTTTTCCAGGGATTGGGTGACGCACTGTTCTCTGCAGAGAGTGGATTTCTACCGGACCACCGAGGATACGGATCAGTTCGTGGAGAAATACGGCAAGCCGGTTGTGTGGGATGAGATCTGTTATGAAGGCAATATCGGCCTGGGCTGGGGTAATATCACCGGTGAGGAACTGGTGAGAAGATTCTGGGAGGCGTTCGTGCGGGGCGGTCACTGCGGCCACGGCGAGACCTTTATGGATCCGGAAGACATTCTCTGGTGGTCCCACGGCGGTATCTTAAAGGGAGAGAGTCCGGCGAGACTGCGGTTTCTGCTGGATGTCCTGCAGGATGTGCCGGGCGGTTATCTGACCAAGGGCGAAGGCATCTTTGACGAGGTGGTAGGCTATGCCGGCGGCCATGTGGGCGAAGGCTGGGGAATCTGCTATGATTATGCCATTCATTATCTGGGTGTCTGCCAGCCGACGTACAGACAGCTTGTGCTTCCGGAGGATACGGATTATGAGGTGGATGTGATCGATACGTGGAATATGACGATCACGCCGATGGGAGTGAAGAGAGGAATCTGTAAGATCGAGCTGCCGGGAAATCAGTATATGGCACTGCGGGTTCGCAAGGCAGGATAAATACAGAGAGCGTGAAATTTCAGGGGAGTGTGGTGAAAACTGCACTCCTTTTTCGTGAACTGTAACGAGTGGTTATAAAAAGTGGCAGCAGTATTGTATGACGGTTTGCAGGAGACAGGAAAATATTGTATAGTATATCTAAGACAGATGGACAATATCCGACTGTCTGTCAGGGTATATCAACGGAAACCATATTGTACCGGAATGAGAATGGGAGGGGTATCTATGGATACAGATCATAACCAACAGGAGATGCAGGAAATCTGGAAAAAATTCAATAAACAGGATAACGGTGCAGGCGGCGTTAAACCCGCGCCGAAACTGACGCCCGAGGAAGAAAAGAAAAGGAACCTTAAGCAGATCGGCCTCTATCTTTTGATCACGTTTGCGCTGACCTATGTTGTGGAGATCTTTGGCATTATGCCCATGGCGAAGAATGCAGATGCGCAGCAGGCTTATATTGTACAGAGTGTGATCGCCAGTGTGATGTTTCTTCCGGCGCTGGGAGCCCTGCTCACGCGTCTGCTGACGAAAGAGAGACTTACGTTGAGAAGCCTGATGCTTACGATCGACCTGAAAAAGAATCTGCGATATTACGGATTGGTGTGGTTCGGCTTTGATCTGCTGATCCTTTTTGGCGCGGCATTGTATTTCCTGATCTTCCGGGAGCAGTTTGATGTGGGGTTTGGAACTATGAAAGCGCTCTTTGAGGCGCAGGGACTGGAATCTACACAGGCGCAGGTGCAGCAGGTAGTGGTGGTACAGCTTGCGATGGGAGCGGTGATTGCACCTTTCGCAAATCTGCTGAACTGTTTCGGCGAGGAATGGGGCTGGCGGGGATTTCTGCTGCCGCGGATGATGAAACAGTTTAAGGTGGTGCCGGCCGTGCTTCTAAGCGGGGTGATCTGGGGACTCTGGCATCTTCCGCTGACCGTTATCGGACATAACTATGGCGTCGATTATGTCGGCTATCCTTTTACGGGAATCCTGGCTATGTGCCTGTTCTGTACTGTGATGGGGATTATCCTGTCCTATGTTACGATCAAGACGAAAAGTTGTATTCCGGCCGTCATGGGACATAGCACCCTGAATGGTTTTGCCTCTGCGGGAATTTTGTTTACCTCGCCGGAACGTCCCTACAATGTCTTCCTGGGACCGGCTCCCACGGGGCTGATCGGCGGAGCCGGGTTTATTGCAGTGGCGGGAATTCTTTTGTACCTTTTGTATAGGGAAGAAAAAGAGGCGGTGACGAAATGGGAACTTACCTGAATCCCGGAAACAGCGGATTTGCCGGAATCAGAAATGATATTTATATAGATAAAAGCGGCCTTATCAGTCTGGTCAATGAGACGATCGAGACGCCGAGACGTCTGACTTGTGTCAGCAGGCCGCGCCGTTTCGGGAAATCTTTTGCGGCGCAGATGTTATGTGCCTATTATGACAAATGCTGCGATTCTGCGGGACTGTTTGATGATCTGGAGATTGCGGAAAACAAGAGTCTCAACGAAAGTTACAGGAAATATCTGAATCAGTATGATGTGATCTATCTGGATCTGACGTATGTAAAGCCGTTTACGGATGGATACCGGAATGTGGCCGCTTATGTCAGTGAGAAGATCACGGAGGAATTGAAAGCGGCCTATCCGTCGCTGGAAGTGAGTAATGAACTGCCCACGACCATGATCCGGGCCACGGAGCTGACAGGGAATAAATTTATCATGATCATTGATGAATGGGATGCGCCTGTCCGGGAAGCGCCGGAACTGCAGCGGGAATATCTGGAGTTTCTGCGGATGCTGTTTAAGAGCAGTGGTACGACGAACAGGATTTTTGCGGCAGTGTATATGACGGGGATTCTGTCGGTTAAGCGGGACGGATCGCAGTCGGCAATTTCTGATTTCATGGAATTTTCGGTAATCTCGCCGGGTAAATTTGCAGATTATGTGGGATTTACGGAACAGGAGGTGCGGAAACTTTGCATAGAGAACCAGTGTGATTTTGCAGGAATGAAGCGCTGGTATGACGGTTATGCTTTTTGCAGTGCCGCTTCTGTGTATAATCCCAATTCAGTTATGAAAGCTGTTCATAATAAGAGTTTTCGCTCCTATTGGACGCAGACTTCGACTGCGGAAAGTCTGATGGGGTATATCAGCCTGGATTTTGACGGTATGTCGGAAATTGTGGCGGAATTGATCGGCGGCGGCACCGTCAGGGTGGATGTGAATGGATTCAGCAATGATTTCGTGACATTTAAGAATCGGGATGACGTGCTGACGCTGCTGATCCATCTCGGTTATCTGGCCTATGATGAAGTGACGGGCCAGGCCCGCATACCCAATGAGGAAATACGTCAGGAGTTTGCCAGAGTCGTCCGTGATGTGAGGCGTGACGATACCATCCGTCGGATTCGGGAGAGTGATCAGCTTCTTTACAATACCGTGGAGGAAAATGCGGAGGCGGTGGCTGCACAGATCGAGAAGATTCATGCAGAAGAAGCGCCGCTTTATTATAACAATGAGCAGGCGCTGCGCAGTGTGATCAAGCGTGCGTATTTCAGTTACGGAGATGAGTATGTGCTGTTTGAGGAGTTGCCGGCGGGCAGCGGTTATGCGGATCTTGTATATCTGCCGAAAAAGGGTTCTGTGCTTCCCGCACTGGTGATCGAACTGAAGTGGAATCAGTCAGCCGAAAGTGCCATCGAACAGATCAAAAAAAGGAACTATCCGGCGGGAATCAGGGAATTTGGCGGAGATATCCTGCTCGTTGCGATCAGCTATGACAGGAAGGCGCCTGCCGGGCAGCGGAAGCACAGCTGTATGATAGAAAAAGTGGCGGTACAAAATGAAAGCAAAGGCTTGAACGGAGCAGGGGCCGACGCGGCAGAATGGGAGCGGACATGAAAATTGTATTACAGAACCTGACGAAAAAATTTCCCGGCAGGGGGAAGAAGAACGCCGGGGAGGTGACGGCAGTAAGCGATCTCACCTTCGAGATCCCGGACGGGGAGCTGGTGGGGCTTTTGGGGCCTTCCGGCTGCGGTAAGAGCACTGCGCTCAATCTGATCAGCGGGCTTTTGAAGCCTACCGCCGGGCGGATCTTTTTCGGGGAGGACGACATCACCGACCTGCCGCCGGAGAACAGGGGCGTGGGGCTGGTGTTTCAGAATTATGCGCTGTATCCGCATCTTACGGTAAAGCAGAATATTTTGTTTCCGCTGCAGAACCTGAAAGGAAAAGATAAGCTGTCGAAGGCGGTCATGTTATCGAAGGCAAATGAGGCGGCCAGGCTTGTACAGATAGATGAGTTGATGGACCGTAAGCCCGGGGAGCTTTCCGGCGGGCAGCAGCAGCGGGTGGCTATTGCCCGGGCGCTGGTGAAAATGCCCGGTGTGCTGTTGCTGGACGAGCCTTTATCTAATCTGGATGCCCGTCTGCGCCTCCAGACGAGGGAAGAGATCAGAAGGATTCAGAGAGAGACCGGGATTACCACCGTTTTCGTGACCCATGATCAGGAGGAGGCCATGAGCATTTCCGACAGGATCGTGGTGATGAAAGAAGGGGTGGTACAGCAGATTGGGAAGCCGCAGGCAGTCTATGACGATCCGGCAAACCTGTTTGTGGCCAGGTTCCTTGGCACGCCGCCGATCAATGTATTTGCCGGGCAGTGCAGGGGCGGCAGGCTGTATCTGGGAGAGGATGCGGTGCTTGGTGTTTCGGGCATTGCCGATCAGGAGGTTTATGTGGGCGTGCGGCCGGAGGGCTTTGTACTCTGCGAGACGGGCAGCCTTAGCTGTGAATTTGGCAGCGTGGAGGTGATGGGGCGCGATATCAGCGTGGTCTCCAGGCACGGTGCATCCTTAAATCCGACGGTCCGTTCCATCATCAGTGCGGAGAACCGGGTGGATGCAAAGGATGGTACGGTCAGATTTTTCTTAAAGCCGCAGAAGGTGTTTCTTTTCCGTAAGGAGACAGAGGAGCGGCTCTACGGTGAGATAACAGAGTGATGTAATGATATGTTGTTATGGATAACGGAACCATGAGCTGTATCGCATAGGGACAGTGTCATGATTTTCTGGAAAGGAGTGCGGAAGAGATGAAGAAGAGATGGAGGGACAGCGGCCTTAAGGGATGGCTGTATCTTTTGCCGGCGATTCTTTTTCTGGGGGTGTTTATGGTATACCCCCTGGTCGATGTTTTCGTCTATTCCTTCGAGGAGGGGTATAATTCTGCATCCCAGACGCATTTCGGGATCGGCGCTTACAATTATTCCTATGTGCTGCATGATCCTTATTTCCTGCAGGCAGTCCGGAATACATTTCTGCTGGTGATCATCACGGTGCCGCTTTCTACCGTGATCGCGCTGTTGATCTCTGTAGGGCTTAATGCCATCAGACCGCTGCGGAATCTGTTCCAGACGATCTATTTCCTGCCTTATGTGACGAATACGCTGGCGGTGGGGCTGGTGTTTATGGTCCTGTTTAAAAAGACGGCCTACTCGGACGGGCTGATCAATCTGCTGCTTGCATGGTTCGGCGGCAGTTCCATTGATTTTATCGACGGGCCGTACTGGGCGAAGATGTTTGTTTTGTGCCTGTATACGATCTGGGTGGTGATGCCTTTTAAGATCCTGATTCTGACCAGTGCGCTGGCTTCAGTAAATCCGCAGCTTTATCAGGCGGCCAGAGTGGACGGTACTCCGGCGTTTCGGATCTTTATGCGGATCACACTGCCGATGATCTCCCCGATGATCTTTTACCTGATCATTACGGGCTTTATCGGGGCATTCAAAGCGTACAGCGACGTGGTGGCGCTGTTTGGGACGGATTTAAATGCCGCGGAGATGAATACGATCGTGGGATACGTCTACGATATGCTTTACGGGGACAGCGGCGGATATCCTTCCTACGCGTCCGCGGCGGCGATCCTGCTGTTTGCGATCGTGCTGACGATCACATGTATCAACCTGCTGGTCAGCAATAGGAATCGAAATCATCTGCAGGGCAGATAAACAGATTGAGAAAGCATGTGGATGCAGTAATTTTGCAATCAGCAATTTAAGATTTCCGAAACAGGTTATCGCAGTGAACTGTTCCGGCAGGGCGGATGAGAGTAAGACGGCATAAGAAGACGAGGAGAATCCCGATATGAATGGTGGCAGAAATCATAGCAATATGAGCAGTGGCAGAGACTATATTAGAATAGAGAAGGCGGCCAAAGCCCGCAGAACCACGGCGAACGCGGTCACGTATTTCCTGCTGGCAGTCTGGGCGGTGATCGTGCTGTTTCCTTTTTACTGGATGCTCTTAACTTCCGTCAAGAGCTACAGCGCCTATAACGCGGAGAGCATTCCGAAGTTTTTTACCCTGTCGCCTACGCTGCAGAATTACGCGGATGCGTTTACGGCGGTGCCGCTGGGTCGCTATCTGCTCAATACAACAATCTTTACCGTGGTGACGACGGCATTGATGCTGGCAGTGATCACGCTGGCGGCTTTCGCCTTCGCAAGACTCGACTTCCGGGGGAAAAATGTGCTGTTCGTGCTTTTCCTTTCCCTGATGATGATTCCCAGTGAGCTGGTGATCATCACCAATTTCGTTACGATCACCAATCTGGAGATGCGCAATACATTTCCGGGGCTGATTCTGCCCTCCGTCACCTCCGTCTTCTATATTTATCTGTTAAAGGAAAATTTCGAGCAGATACCGGACAGCCTTTACTATGCGGCCAAGGTGGACGGGACTTCCGACTTGAAATATCTGTTTAAGGTGATGATTCCGATCTCGAAGCCGACTTTGATCACGATCACCATTCTGAAAGTGATCGAGTGCTGGAATTCTTACGTCTGGCCGCGGCTGATCACCGATGACGAAAACTATTATCTGGTGTCCAACGGTATTCAGGAGATCCGGGAAAACGGATTCGGCCGGGAGAATATTCCGGCTATGATGGCGGCAGTAGTGGTCATTTCCGTGCCGCTGATCGTGCTGTTTTTGATCTTCCGGAAAAAGGTTATGGCCGGGGTGTCAAGGGGCGGAACGAAAGGATAGCCGGTGGGAGTATCAAGGGGCGGAATCAAAGGATAGCTGGCGGAAGACAGAGGTCAGGAGGCAGAAGTGTCTGCGCTGCGGATGATGCAGGAGCGGGTTTGAAAAGGAAATGAGTTTGCAAAGGGAATGGATATCGCTATGAAAAGAGGACTTATGAGAAGTCTGTTTGAGGAACGATACAGATATGGAATAAGCAGACTGTTGGGGGAACGATACAGATATGGAATAAGCGGTCTGCCGGGGGAAGCATACAGGCACGGAATAAGCAGAGTGTGTGCGGCGGCGCTTATGCTGTGTGGTTCGATTCTGCTCACCGGCTGTCACGGCAGCGAGGGAATGCGCAGTTTTGCCGTGCCGGAAGAGTTCGATCTTTCCAGAGAATATGAAGTCACTTTCTGGGCCAAAAATGACACCAATAAGAACCAGACGGCCATCTATGAGAAAGCGATCGCGGATTTTGAAGATCTTTATCCGAATATCACCGTGAATCTGCGTCTCTATACGGATTACGGCAAGATCTATAATGACGTGATCACCAACATCGCCACGAATACCACGCCTAATGTGTGCATCACCTATCCGGATCATATCGCCACCTATCTGACAGGCGGCAATCTTGTAGTGCCTTTGGATGAACTGTTTGCGGATGAGCGGTATGGCTCCGGCGGGAGCGAGGTACGGTTCGATGCTCCGCGGGCGGAGGAGATTATCCCGAAATTTCTGGAGGAGTGTTCCTTTGGCGGCCATTACTATGCCATGCCGTATATGCGGTCCACAGAAGCCTGTTATGTCAATAAGACTTATGTGGAGGCCATGGGCTATACGCTGCCGGAAACACTGACCTGGGATTTTGTGTGGGAGGTATCGGAGGCCGCCATGGCGATGGATGGGGAGGAGAATTATCTGGTAAACGGCCAGAGCGTCATGATCCCTTTTATCTACAAGTCCACCGACAATATGATGATCCAGATGCTGCGGCAGAAAGAGGCAGGTTACTCCACGGAGACCGGAGAGATCGAGATTTTCAACGACACCACGGAGGAACTGCTGTATACCATAGCGGAACATGCGAAAAACGGGGCCTTTTCCACGTTTAAGATTTCCAGTTATCCGGCCAACTTCTTCAATGCCGGACAGTGCATCTTCGCGGTGGATTCCACGGCGGGAGCAACCTGGATGGGGACGGACGCTCCCCTCTCCGATATCAGTGAGGACAAGATCGTGAAGTTTGAGACGGTGGTGATGCCGATTCCGCAGTTTGACCCCATGCATCCGAAGATGATCTCGCAGGGGCCTTCGGTCTGTATTTTCAATAAGGAGAATCCGCAGGAAGTGCTGGCCTCCTGGCTGTTTGCGCAGTATCTGCTCACCAACGAGGTACAGATCGCCTATGCGGGGACGGAAGGCTATGTGCCGGTCACTTCCAAAGCGCAGGAGTCGGAAGAATACAGGGCGTATCTGGCTGCCTGTGGCGAGGATGAGGCGCACTATGAGGTGAAGATCGAAGCGGCCGGTCTGCTGCTGGATCATATGGAAGACACCTTCGTGACGCCGGTGTTTAACGGTTCGGCGTCTCTGCGTGACGCTGCGGGACAGATGATCGAGAATACGGTGAAGTCGGTGCGGAGGAAGCAGACGGTAGATGATGCCTATATGGAAGAGCTTTATGCGGATGTGTCTTCGCTGTACCGTCTGGATCAGATCGAGCGGCAAAACGGCATGACCTCCGGCAGAAGTGATCTGGGGAAACTGCCGCGGACAGCGGTGATCCTGCTTGCCAGTCTGGGCGTGGCGTGGGGGATGATCCTGCTGTATGTGGGAGCCGGGATCGTGAGGAAGAAGAGAAAGGGGGTATAAGTGTTATAACTATTTGTTGCGACTGACTGTTTTCGCCACTCACCGCTTATATTTATACGAAAATAAATATCTCATTCCCATTAAAGTGCAAAATAAAGGGCAATAAAATAGAGCGCATAGATTGGTTTCCATACGCGCTGACGCTGTGTTGCTTATTCAGTTGTGATTGTGGTGATGGTTGCTTAAACAGACTGGAAACTGTATCAACTTTGCAGATATTCTATCAGCTTACTTGCATATTCGTCACTATGTTCGTGTAAATATTGCCCATGCCCCATGTGTTCAATCTCTACATCTATGACAGCAGGCAGATATTTTTTTAATAATGTAACACTTTTCCCTGGGTATTGCTCATTTGAACCACGCCAAAACAGGACAGTTCCCTTGTAACTTTTTATATTTTCAGGGATATTGTAGCAATACACAAATTCACATGCGTTTTTTATAGTAATTGATGTAATGTTCGGATAAAGCATTTCTATAATACTGTTGTTATCTTTGCCCATAACAGCGTCCATCATAAATTTAGGAATTGCTTTTCCGCTTTGAATCCGTTTTATCGCTTTGCAGAAGATATATTCATACGGTTTCGTCAATAATCCCATCTTTGTCAGAAATGCTGCATCTAAATGTGTTTTAGCAACATTAACATTGCCTCTGCCTATAATCTCGACAGCCATTGTTGCTCCCATAGAAAAACCTGATAAACAATACAAATTACCCGATAAATTATCCATAATATAATCTTCTATCTCATCACAGTCTTTCTCAAGGCTAACAAGTTCACCGGTTCTCTCACTGTGACCATCTACTTCCGCCAATATCACATAATAGTCTGACAACCGTTTTAAAATCGGTTCATAGCAAAGCATTGCCGTGGATGCCATTCCATGTATAAATAGTATTGACTTCTTGTTTTTATCTCCAAAGCATAAGAAATTCATAATACCCTTCTCCTCATATACTGATTTGTACCTCTGTCAGAATACCACAATCACTCTCACATTTCTGTTGCATTTTCATTAAATTTCCTCATCCCCTCAAAGTCCATCATCATCTGACAGACCTTATAAATCTATGATACTTTTTAGCTGGAAATGCATGTTTATACACGGATTTTATCTTTTTCTCTGTTTTCTTCTGGATTTTCAGCCGGCACTTTGGACATGCAATTTGAATTTTCATGCCGGAATTACCGGTGGTACAAAAGCCCGCTGGTCACCGGCAATACCGCCATAAAACCGGATCATATCCCGGACCGGCCGCTTCCGGGATCCAACTCGCAGCGCCCCCATGCGCCGCTTCAGCGGCATAATTCCAGGTGCGAGGAGTCGCACCTTGTGTACGGGGCTGCGCAATCAAGTAGGGGAACGCTCTTCTCCACTACTCGCCGCGCGGGGCGCAGTTTGCATCAGCAACAATCTTCCTTACGCGCCCCTGCGCATAAAAACAGACAGTGGAAATGCGGCCCACTGTCATAGTCTCAGGGAATCTGGTACATGGCAAACTTTTCATTGCGGAAGGTCTGATCATATCCCTGGGAATCCATAAAGTGCATCAGCAGTTCCCACTTTGGATCCCTGTCCACTTCCATACGTTTACTCTCCGGAATACCACCCTCCTCCAGGGCTTCCATGCCGCCCTCCTCATACAAGGCGTAAATGTTTTCCAGCAGAATCACCGGCTTTTCGGCACCACTTTCCTGAATCAGTGTCTCCTGCCGCCGAATTTCCGCTTCCATGTACTCGTAGCCATAAGACGTCAGATCGCTCCACGGGTTAAAGGCAGGCGGCATCTGCAGATAATATGACATAGCCGGAATCCAGCCATATAAAATTACTTCTCTTCCCTGAAGTTCATTTTCACTGACATAAGCGCTCACTTCCGTCATCCATTCCGCTTTCTCCGGGCTCATCTTCACATTCTTCAGGATCTCATTATTGTCCACCGTGGTGCTGGCTTCCTGTATTCCTGTGGCTTCCGCAAACGCGAATTTCGCGCCGAACATTCCAAACTGGAAAGCGCATAAAATCACAAAAGCCAACAGCACTCCCTTGGCAGGAAAACCGGAAAGAATCAGCCCCTGCTTTATCTTTCTATCTCCCGTATAACGGACAAACCTCCAGATTTCCCACAAAGCATATGGCGCCGCCAGAAACAGATTGTTACATGCAGGAAGAACACCGTTGTTGCTGCCGAGGGAAGTCAGGGGAATGATCAGAATCAGCATCCCGCTGACCAGTTTTTCCTCTTTGGAACAATTTCTGTCAAATATGCGTATGGCCGCAATCAGAATGACAAGCATCTGGAACATGGTTCCCGGACGCAGTATGGGATCGTAGCTGTAGAAAAAAGAAGAACATATTCTGGAATAGAGCCACACAAATGTAAGCACACTGGCTACCGCCCACAAAAGCCTCATCCCGACATGAATCCATCTGCCCAAAATCCGGTTCCGGTCCCCGGGCTTTCTGAGCAGAAAATCTTCCAGCCAGCCGCCCAGCGCAAAAAACACCGTTCCTCCCAGTACGATCATGGCCATGCGGAACACCCAGTATAAATTTTCCACATAACGGCCCACAATCCCCATAACCATGGAGGCGGCCTTATAATCCGAGGCATTGTCTGTCATGGCAAACAGCCTCATGACTCCCGAGATATATTCCTGTATTCCATACCGTATGTGAATCCCCAGCAGCAACACCAGAAGCGCCGCCGCATATCCCGTAAAGCACCAGAGTGTATGCTTCCCTGTGCGCCGCCAGAACCCCTCACAGCTGCCTGCATCCCGGTTTTGCAGGGCGGCTCCCGGAAACTGTCCCGTCTGTTCCGTCGCCCTGAGGCCTGTCCGGCCCATGCCGGTTCTTCCGACTTTCGATCTTTGCTTCTCCTCTTTCCATGCCAGAAAATCCCAGGCCCAGACCGCCAGAATCAAAGCCATCTCCGGAAGATTGGAAAAACGCACCAGCACATTCGCTCCCAGCATCACGCCCGCAAAGACCAGATATCCCCTCTTCTCCTTTACCAGCCCCAGATAGAGGAATATGGAAGCCCCCAGAAAAAATACATATGTGAGATAATTATACACAACCGCAGTAGGGCACCAGCAAAGGCTTATTGCAAGCAACTCCCCTGCAAAGACAATACATTTCGGCATTTTCAGTTTTCTGGTACAGAAAAAATAACCCATAAGCGCCAGCAGACTCACAAACAGGCCTGTATACAGATTCATGCCCATAAGACTTCCCGCATTGGGAAGCTTTGTGATCCAGTTTCCCACTACATTGGCAAGATATGTGGAAAACAGCCACATGGGGTCCATATTTCCCTTGTCCAGATACCGAAAATTCGTATAATTATATCCTGTATCCCATAAATCCAGTCCCCAGCCAATGTGTCTTAGGGGATAGAAAACAAGAATGACAATAAAAAGGTTTTCCAGCAGATTGCCCCAGCGGATCCGGGAAAAGCCTTGTCTGTTATATTTATCTGATTTCTCCATCTTCTTCCTCCAGTGTCTCCTGCGGGGTCTTCCCCGGGCTTCCGCAGAATTTCCCTCTGTCCGCCTGCTCACGCATTCCCTTTTACCCGGAAATATTCGTCTGTTTTCTCAATCCCTGCAACAAGCCCCTTGTATGCCCCCACGTGCAGCAGTCCCTTATGCAGGATCCCAAAAAGCCATTTTCTCACCACATCCACAAGAATGCCGCACACAAACACACATACCACCGCAAAAGCCGTCCATGCCGCCATTCTTCCCGCCGCCAGAATCCCCCCCTGTAGCATGGCTTCCGCCGCTTTATCCGCTCCCAGCCATTTCTGCCAGGCATAACGGATGCCCAGGTTTTCATGCAGCAGGTAAATTCCCAGAGTGTACGGCGCCACCCTGCTGATGATTCCTGCCCAGGTCCCCCTGACATGGATATTTGAAAACAGGCCGAACAAGCCCACAGATGCCAGAAACGGCAGTACATGATTGTAATCCAGACACATCTGAATCATTCTGCCCAGACTGCCCGTGCGCAGATACAGATACCGCAACAAGAAAGTTCCCCCAAATGCCAGCAGGCAGCAGCCGGCATACATAACGGCTCCGGCTCCTTTTTTCTGCAAAACCGGAACCCCGAACCGCCTTACATATGCGGCAGCCATAAACACACAGATATACCAGAGGCAGTCATACCCCTGCCCGTCCAGTTCCAGCCGCACCGGCAGCACACTTTTCAAAATGCAGAATGTGAACAGCAATAGTCCCACTGCCGCCTGAAGCTGCTGTCTCGTCATCCTCTGCACGGCCATTCCCAGAAAGGGAAATAACAGATATAAAAACACATATGCCGTCATAAACCAGTAATGGCCCATGGAAATAGGAAAAATCAGCGTAAGAATATAATGGGCGTCAAAGTCCACCCCTGTCAGAACACCGGACAAAGCCCCGGCCAGCCCGAATCCCACAGAGTACACCCACACCTGTAGCCAGAGCTGGATCAGACGGCTCAGTTTGAATGAAGACATACTCAGAAAGTATCCGCTGATAAACATATAGACATTCACTGCCACGATACAGAAACTTTCCAGCAGCCAGGCAGCCATTTCCCCACCGCCCAGGTTTTCCCGGGTCAAATCTGCCAGAAGCCCCCCTTTTCCCAGATAGTGCAGCACAATCACCATCATCATGGCCACACAGCGGAGCAGTTCCAGATTTGCCATTCGTCCCTGCTTTGCAGGATTCTCTTTTATTGTCATTGTCTGCGGCATCATGAACCCCTCCTGCCATTCGGCCCCTGCTGACTCACAACGGGCCATTCTGTTGGTCATTATATCATTATTATGCCGCTAATTCAATCAGGTTATAAAACCTTAACATTTGCGCACTGTCCCCATGCGTACTTCCGCTTTGTACAAATATAAAAGAAAATGCAGGAACAAAACTGCCCCGGCACACTCTGCACCGGGACAGCAAAAAAAGCATATGCCAAAGACCGTATTTTGTTTCTGCTGCCCTACTTCCCGAAAACTTTGATACTGCCGCTTCCGGTGGTGACATTTATTTTGCAGGAACTGTCTCCGTAAGCATATGTGCCGTTCTTGACCTTCCTGTCTTCTTCTCCGTTCCAGCCCAGACGAATGCTCCCGGATCCGCTGCGGACCGTTGCCGCCATACCCTTTATTCCTTCCAGTTCTATCTTCACGCCGCCGCTTCCGGTGCCCAGGCTGGCCCTCTCTGTGGCGCCCACTGCCTTGACCTTGATATTTCCGCTTCCGGTGCCCAGTTGATATTCTGCAACAGCGGCATCCAGCCTGATATTTCCGCTTCCGGTACCGCAGCGCAAATCCCGGCCCTTTATCATGTCCCCGTTTACGTTTCCGCTTCCCGTCTCAAGGTTTCCGGATATAAATTCCACATGATCCGCACTGATATTTCCGCTTCCGGTATGTGCTTTCATGCGGTCTGCCACAAACTGCTCCAGTTTCACATTTCCGCTTCCGCTGCTGCCCTCAAAAGATTCCACTTCCAGGCCTGACACAAACACATTCCCGCTTCCCACCTTCACATTCAGCTTCGGCACACTCGTCGGCACTTTCACCGTCAGTTTGATAAGCTGTCCATCACTGCTGAAGTTACTGATATTTCCATATGAAATGATGGTATGCCCGAACAAGGTCACTTTCACCAGCTTATCCTCATTGTCGGATTCATCCCGCATCCCTTTCTTGCGTTTTACCCCGGCATAAAAGGTTCCATCCTCTTCATATTGATAATATTCGTAGTTCAGCTGGCTTCTCACGCCTTTCGCTTCATACTCCACATGGATGCTGTCATCCTCTGAACGCCCCACATACACGTTTGCCGTCTTGCCCTCCAGCACCACGGACTTATAATATCCCGAATAGGAAAATGTTCTCTTCATCTCCGTATCCCTGACATTTCTGTCTGTATTTTCCAGATGATCCGCTACCTTCTGGCCGGCATCATCAGCCTTGTTTACCGGCTCCATTGCACTCTTTGCAAATTCCTCCGGCACTTCCTCCTCCGGCAGTTCCCGTATCATCTCCTCAATATTTCCCAGCTCCTCTATAATTTCCTCGGCTGATTTTCCCGATTTCTCACCTTCTGCAAAATGTTGTCTGTAATCCTCCAGAATCTCCTCCTGCAGTCCCTGGCCGAAACTCTCCAGCTTTTCCTGCAGCATTTTCATATATTCCTGTTTCGTCATGATATGCCTCCTATTCCAGTTCCGTCTCTCCGCTTCTGCACCCCTTTTCGGGGGAGTATTTTCAGATACATACATAACCTGCTCCTGAAAATTCTCCCGGCACCATACGGACTCTATTCTTTGATCAGCTGGTTTACCGCATTGGTAAACGCATTCCATTCCTGCTTCACGTTGGTGTGGTATTGTTTTCCTTTTTCCGTCAGCTTATAATATTTTCTGGCCGGACCCGACTCCGACTCAACCAGGTATGTGGTCACGTAATCATCCTCTTTCAGCTTTCTCAGGATGGGATATAATGTGCCGCTGGCAATGGACATTTTATTGGATATTCTCTCCGTCAGTTCATATCCATATTTGTCTCCCCATACAAGCTGGGATAGTACACAGAGTTCCAGTGCCCCTTTTTTAAACTGTGTGTTCATATAAGACCTCCTTTCTCTCCGACTGAGAATCACTGTCCATGTATTAGTAATTCCCTGATACTTTGTTTTGACTGGTTTATTTTATCACATGCTATTATATATTGCAATATACTAATCTAAAAAAAATATAAAAAATGTGTTGCCCAAATCCCATGCGGGGATACTAAGCCACATAAAAGCGGCAAAAAGTAATGTCCTGCACAGCAACCGATGAATATCATTGTGATCCGGTCGCCTATGTGTGTGTGTGTGTGTGTGTGTGTGTGTGCGCTTTTGTCTTGGTCTTTAATCTCTGAACACATGAAAAAATACTAAATGTTATTTTGCAAAAACAGGATGTTGAGGAAGAAATAAAGAACTCTGTAAAAGAATTTTTATCCTGATAACTTCCCTCTGCCTATATTAAAATAAAATGACAATCACGAACAATGTAGCAGTTGCCTAGGGCGAATATAAGGCTGATTGTAAAGAGGATATGGCAAATATGAAGAAAACTTTAAAAATAATTGGAATCATAATTCTTTGTATCGTTATTTTAATTGTAATTTTGCTTGTGTGCCTGGCAAAAATGTCTGCTCTCACAAAAGATTACATCAACAAAATAAAAACAGGCGGCGACATCGAAGCAAAATATCTTGGTTACGGTGCATACGAGACTTCCTATTATGAAGAGGCTGCTGTGCAAGTTTTTGAGAAATATGAAATATATTATCCGAAGGAACTTGAAACCGAAGACAAAGTCTACCCGGTTATTGTTGTCTGCAACGGGACAGGCTGGAAAGCCTCTAAGTCAAAACCTATATATGAGCATTATGCGTCATGGGGCTTTATTGTCATTGCAACAGAAGAAACCCACTCATGGAATGCTTTCGGAGCTGAAATGTGCATCGTTCATTTGCAAAGGCTGAATGAAAATCAGATGATTAACGACAAGAAAAACGTTTTCTATCAGAAAATTGATTTTGATAATGTCGGAATCATCGGACACTCTCAGGGCGGTGTTGGTGTAATCAACGCAATAACAAATACGGAGCATAAGAATACATACAAAGCTGCTGTCGCCCTGTCTCCAACAAATAAGGAACTGGCGCAGGCTCTGGAGTGGCCTTATAATGCCACACTGATAAATGTTCCCATTATGCTTATATCAGGTGAAGGCGGAGGGGATGACTGGGTAGTAACGGGTGAGGGGCTGGCGGCAATTTATGATGATATATCTGCCGATAAAGTGATGTTGAGACGCAAAAATACTGACCATGGAAAGACACAGTATTCGGAAGACGGATATGTTGTAGCATGGTTTATGTGACAACTTCAGAGTGATGAAGAAGCAGCAAAAGCGTTTATTGGAGAAAATGCTGAAATTATGAATAATGAGATGTATCAAGATCAGAGAAGTGATTTCCATGAATAACTGTCGTTGCCGCTTTTCGCCTGCCCGTTTCCCGCTGCACCGAAAAGTATGTGCCGATAAATCAAAAAAACGTTTGACAAAACGCTTCATGTCTTGCATATCTGTGCCTGAATTGATATAATGCTTATATTCGGCTCGAATCTGGAGAATTGACATGAAATATGACATATCTGTCAGAAAAATGTGGCATAATAGAGTACCGGGAATTTTTTGTTGACCGTAAGAGTCGATTCGGAAAGTTGACTAAGAATTGAAGAAGCAAAGCTTGGGGAGAATATTTATGAAGCGGAACGTCACTCTGGAAGAAATCTCCGACGGGCGTCTGTACGGCGGCAACGACATGGTGAAGGCAGACTGCCATGGCTGTAAGGGCTGCCACAAATGCTGCACGGGCATGGGCAATTCCGTCCTGCTGGATCCCTATGACATCTACCGCCTCCGGCAGGGGCTGGGGAAGACATTGGCGCAGCTAGTGGCGGAGGAGACTGTGGAGCTGAGCGTGACCGATGGAGTCATTCTGCCGAACATGAAGATGGCGGGGGAGGAAGAGCGCTGCGCTTTCCTGGACGGGGAGGGCCGCTGCGGCATCCACGCATACAGGCCCGGCATCTGCCGCCTGTTCCCGCTGGGGCGGTTCTACGAGAACGGCGATTTCAGATACTTCCTCCAGACAGGGGAGTGCAGGGAGGCCGGGCGCACGAAGGTGAAGGTGAGCAAGTGGATCGATACCCCGGACCAGGGCAGGAACCATGCGTTCATCTGCCAATGGCATTCGCTGTTGAACGCCCTGGAGGAGAAGGTGTCGGGAGCGGAGGATCTGGAGGAAGCGAAGCGCCTGAACCTGCTGATGCTGCAGACATTCTATATCGAAGAATATGACACAGGGCGGGACTTTTACGGTCAATTTGAGGAGCGGCTCATGAGCTGGAGGGCCGCTTCGGGACTTAGCTGCTAGAGAGGCGACAGGACTGGGCCGTGGGCGGACGCCCGCGGAGCCGGGATAAGTACAGGAAACGGAAATCGGGGAAACCATACCCGGATACAAAATTGCCAGGGCGCATTCAGGGAACTGAGTCGAATGGCCGCCAGGGTATGGGAAGGATGTAAAGGGAACAGGAAACGAAAATCGGGGAATCCATACCCGGATGCAGAATCGCGGGGACGCATTCAGGGACACAATCTGTGCCGCCGTCAGGGTATGGAAAAGATGTAAACGGAACGAGAACCGGAAAGCAGGGAATCCATATCCGGATGCAAAATCGCCGGGGTGCATTCAGCGATACGATTTGTGCCTCCGTCAGGGTATGGAAAGGATGCCTATTGAATTGGAATAAGAAAGGATGTTTTGACATAGATGGAAACGGAAGAAGAACGGCAGGCCCGGCGCAGAGCGCGGCTGGAAGAGATGAAGCGGGAAAAACGCAGACGGGAGCTACTGTATAAATGGGGCATTCCGGTGATGGCCGGCATGGCAATCGTGGTGGGAATAGGTATTGGATTCGGCGCCGCGGCATGGACCCACAAGGACAACGGACGGGGCGGGGCATTGCAGGAGAGCCAGGAAGCCCACAGGACAGGGGAGGACAGCGAGGATAAGGCCGACCGGGGAGGCAACGGGACAGGAGAGGACAGCGAGGACAAGGCCGACCGGGGAGGAGAGGACAGCCAGGACGGCCTGACAGCCGACAATCAGAAGACGCAAGGGGCGGACTCTGCCCAGCGCCGGAAGTCCCGTCACGCAGCGGGAGGGACTGTCATGGCGGCGGGCGAAGCCTATGCCCCGCGCCTGCGCTTCCCGGCTCAGGAGCCAGGACAGACAGAGGCGGCCCAGCAGACGGCGGAGCCGGAGCCCGTCCCCACGCCGGAGCCCTTGGGGGGCGCGATACCGCCCCAGAACGCTGTGTTCGGCATGACAGAGGCCACGGCGGGCTTTTCGGAGACCATATTGAGCGAATACGGTGTTTTCATCGATGCCCAGAGCGGGGAGATCCTGGCCCAGAAGATGCCCGGGGCCCTGGTGAGCCCCGCCTCCATGACCAAGATCCTCACCATTCTCACGGCGGCGGACCACATCGGCGGCCTCAACGGCACCTATGTCATCACCCAGGAGATGGTGGACTACTGCCGCAGCAACGGCTGCTCCACGGCCGGGTTCCTGCCCGGGGAGGAGGTCTCCCTGACGGACCTGTTCTACGGCACCATCCTGCCCTCCGGGGCGGACGCGGCCCTGGCCCTGGCCTGCTACGTGGCCGGGAGCCAGGAGGCTTTCGTGGAGCTGATGAACCAGAAGGCCCGGGAGCTGGGCCTCTCCAGCTCCGCCCGGTTCGCCAACTGTATCGGACTCTATGACCCGGACAACGTCTGCACGGTGTACGACATGGCCATGATTCTCTGGGCGGCCATGGAGAACAACGTCTGCCGCACCTTCCTCACCGAGCGCAACCGGGTCCTTCCGCCCAACGGGGTCCGGGAGGAGGAGCTGGATCTCTCCAACTGGTTCATCCGCCGCATCGAGGACCACATGCCCGAGGGCTTGGCGGTGCTGGGGGCCAAGACGGGATACGTCTCCATGGCCGGCAGCTGCGCGGCCAGCTTCGCCCAGAGCCGGGACGGACGGGAGTACATCTGCGTCACCGCCAAGGCCTCCGGCGGCTGGCAGTGCATCTTTGACCAGGCGGCCATCTACGCCGCGTGGGCCGGCAGGTAGGGGACGAAAAAAAAAGTGGAAAAAGTTTGTGAAAGAACTTGCAATCTGCCGCCGTATGGTGTATGATAACCCTGTCATCGGGGTGAGGGCCCCGGTACACAACAGAATAGGATTGGTAGAGTAAGCATATCGCGTAAAGTGGCAAGAGGATGGGAAGTCGCCCTTGCACGAAAGGCCCCCGAGAAATAGGGCCTACGATGGTATGCTGCATCCGCTACCGCACGATCTCGGATGTATTGCATGCCAATCCCGGCCGCAGAGGCGGTCTGGATTGGCATGTTCTGTTTCGGGGCTCCGTGCAGCAGCTTCCGTGCCACTTTACCTCCTAAAAACAGCCTTTACGGCGGAATTGAAGGAGGAGACGCGAATGAAGCGTAACCAACACACCACCCATCTCCCTCGCAGCGTATCAGCACGGAAGGAGGTGAGCCGGTGAGACAGGTTAAGCCGGGTACTCTGTACACCAGCCCCTTTTCCATGGCCTACTGGCGGGACGCCGCCGCAGAGCTCCGGGACACCCGCATACTGGTGTTCGCCGCGCTGATGATTGCCCTGCGGGTGGCCCTGAAGAGCCTGGGCATCCCCATTGCGGCGGATTTGAAGATCAACATTGCCTTTTTTGTCAACGCCTTCGGCGCCATGGTCTTCGGCCCCGTGGTGGCCATCCTGGCCGCCGCCATCTCCGACACCCTGGGGTGTCTGCTGGTCCCCTCCGGGGCCTACTTCTTCCCCTTTATCTTCATTGAGATTGCCGGGTCCCTGATTTTCGCCCTGTTCCTCTACCGGGCCAGGGTCACCGCCACCCGGGTTATCCTCTCCCGGTTCTGCATTGACTTCTTTGTCAACATCGTGCTCAACACCCCCATCATGTGGCTGTATTACAAGATGGTGCTGGGCAAGTCCTACGCCATTTTCCAGCTGCCCCGGATCATCAAGAACCTGGCCCTGTTCCCCCTGGAGAGCGTGCTGCTGGTCCTGTTCCTCACGGCCATGATGCCGGTGGGCGCACGCTTCGGCCTGCTCTACGACAAGGGGGAGAACCTGCGGCTGCGCAAGCGGCAGGTGGCGCTGCTGGTGACCCTGTTCGTGGTGGGCGCGGCCTGCGTGGGCGGCTACTACGTATATAACTACAACACCACCAACCACGCCTCCAAGCTGCCCGCGGCGGAGGTGGCGAGCATCAACAGCGCGCTGACCCGGCTGGGCGCGGACCAGAACCTCCTGGACGACGGCCAGGTGGTCACGGTCAGCAAGGTCTATAAGAAGCTGGGCGGCGATACCACCGTGGAGTTCACGGTCTACCAGACCTCGGCGGAGACCGATCTGAACGCGGCGGCGGGGTACCTGGAAAAATCGGCCAAGGCCGACGAGACCATGACCAAGGTAGCCTCCGGCAGCGCTGTGCTGCCAGGGGACGACGCCGCCGCTGCCGGGAGCATGACCGTGCAGCCGGAGTCATAGATTTGAGTCCGTCCCTGCTCCGGACTGCGGACCTGCAGAAAACATAGAAAAACCCCGTTACCTTGCATAAGTTTTTGTTAATATTTTGTCAAACATGTCACTTGCATAATGGCAAAAAGTTTGATATTATTTTAACGAGAAATGGGACTCAGACGGACCACCCATTTTTCTGCCGCGATGCTGTTAAAGTTGCGGCAAGATACATTTATTATTTTAGAATGCCCGCTCCGCCTGGGACCAGAGCGATCCGGAAGGGAGAGGCGGGCGAAGAAAGGAAACGTGAAAGACATGAGCTACAAATCTGACATTGAGATCGCCCAGGAGACCACCATGCAGCACATCACCGAGGTCGCCAAGACCGCCGGTGTGGACGCAAAATACCTGGAGCAGTACGGCAACTACAAGGCCAAGGTGGATTACAACATCCTCAACGAGACCCCCGAGCGCTCCGGCAAGCTGGTTCTGGTCACCGCCATCAACCCCACCCCCGCCGGCGAGGGCAAGACCACTACCACCGTCGGTCTGGCCGACGGCATGAAGAAGCTGGGCAAGAACGTTCTGGTCGCTCTGCGGGAGCCCTCCCTGGGACCCGTTTTCGGCGTCAAGGGCGGCGCTGCCGGCGGCGGTTATGCTCAGGTCGTTCCTATGGAGGACATCAACCTCCACTTCACCGGCGACTTCCACGCCATCGGCGCTGCCAACAACCTGCTGGCCGCCATGCTGGATAACCATATCTATCAGGGCAACAAGCTGGGCATCGACCCCCGCCGGATCACCTGGCGCCGCTGCGTGGACATGAATGACCGCCAGCTCCGCTTTGTCACCGACGGTCTGGGCGGCCGGGTCAACGGCGTGCCCCGCGAGGACGGCTACGACATCACCGTGGCCAGCGAGATCATGGCCGTGCTGTGCCTGGCCAGCGACATCACCGATCTGAAGAACCGCCTGGCCCGTCTGGTGGTGGGCTACACCTACGACGAGAAGCCCGTCACCGCCGGCGATCTGAACGCCCAGGGCGCTATGGCCGCCCTGCTCAAGGACGCCCTCAAGCCCAACCTGGTCCAGACCCTGGAGCACACCCCCGCCTTTGTCCACGGCGGCCCCTTCGCCAACATCGCCCACGGCTGCAACTCCGTCACCGCCACCAAGATCGCCCTGCGCCTGAGCGACTACACCATCACCGAGGCCGGCTTCGGCGCGGACCTGGGCGCTGAGAAGTTCCTGGACATCAAGTGCCGCATGGCCGGCCTGAAGCCCAGCGCCGTTGTGGTTGTGGCAACCATCCGCGCCCTGAAGTACAACGGCGGCGTTGCCAAGGCCGATCTGGGCAATGAGAACCTGGAGGCCCTGGAGAAGGGCATGCCCAACCTGCTCAAGCACGTGAGCAACATCACCAACGTCTACAAGCTGCCCTGCGTGGTGGCCATCAACCGCTTCCCCCTGGACACCGAGGCCGAGCTGAAGCTGGTGGAGGACAAGTGCCGCGAGCTGGGCGTGAACGTGGCCCTGAGCGAGGTGTGGGCCAAGGGCGGCGAGGGCGGCATTGCCCTGGCCGAGGAGGTCATCCGTCTGTGCGAGCAGCCCAACGACTTCACCTTTGCCTATGAGCTGGACGCCACCATCGAGGAGAAGATCACCGCCATTGTCCAGAAGATCTACGGCGGCAAGGACGTGCTCTTCACCGCCAACGCCCAGAAGCAGATCCAGCAGCTCACCGCCCTGGGCTTCGACAAGATGCCTATCTGCATGGCCAAGACCCAGTACAGCCTCACCGACGATCAGACCAAGCTGGGCGCGCCCACCGGCTTCACCGTCACCGTGCGCAACGTGAAGGTTTCCGCCGGCGCAG
>OFFP01000397.1_pt1 | contig 36160 bp, 26 predicted proteins | sample 1521431 | NCBI WGS metagenome assembly OFFP01 (sample SAMEA3504104, study PRJEB24116) | mouse gut metagenome | biome: mouse gut; feature: mouse-associated habitat; material: faeces | place: Denmark | collected 2011
CGATGAGTAAACCGGAACGTCTGGCGCCCGGGCACAGGATGTGCGCGGGCTGCGGCGGGACGATCGCGGTAAGAAACGTACTGCGGGGGCTTCATGAGGGAGATAAGGCTGTGATCGGTAATGCCACAGGATGTCTCGAGGTATCTACGTTTACCTATCCGTATACGGCGTGGGAGGACAGCTATATCCACAATGCATTTGAGAATGCAGGAGCGACCCTGAGCGGAGTGGAGGGCGCATACAGAGCCTTGAAGAGAAAAGGGAAATTAGACGAGACGTATAAATTCATCACATTCGGCGGTGACGGCGGAACCTATGATATCGGTTTCCAGTCACTGTCCGGCGCGATGGAGCGGAATACGGATATGGTATATGTATGTTACGACAACGGGGCATATATGAACACGGGAATCCAGCGTTCTTCGGCGACGCCGATGTATGCGGACACGACGACGACTCCTGTGGGAAGTGCCAGCAACGGTAAGCCGCAGAATCGTAAGGATCTTGCTGCGATCATAGCCGCACACGACGTTCCTTATGTGGCACAGACTACATTTATCGGCAATTTTAAGGATCTTCATGTAAAGTCCGAGAAGGCGATCTACACACCGGGAGCGGCTTTCCTGAATATTATGGCTCCATGCCCGAGAGGTTGGAGGTATAATACTCCGGATATTATGGAGATCTGCAAGATGGGGGTAGAGACTTGTTACTGGCCGTTATTCGAAGTGACGGAGGGCAAGTGGATCCTGAACTATGAGCCAAAGAAGAAGCTTCCGATCGAGGATTTCCTCAGATCCCAGGGTCGGTTTAAACACTTATTTAAGAAAGGAAACGAATATCTGATCGAAGAATTCCAGAAAGAAGTAGACCGAAGATGGGAAGAACTCAAGTTCAGATGTTCCAGGGGATAGAGTAAAGTGAAGAGAGAAAAGTTCGGGTCGCGTCTGGGGTTCATTCTGGTGTCTGCCGGATGCGCGATAGGAATCGGGAACGTATGGAAGTTCCCGTATATGTGCGGGGAATTCGGAGGAGCGGCGTTCATCCTCATCTACCTGATCTTCTTGCTGATCATGGGGATACCGGTCATGATCTGTGAGTTTGCGGTGGGAAGAGGAAGCCGGAGAAGCGTGGCGGCAGGCTTTGAGAAGTTAGAGCCTGCCGGAACCCGCTGGCATGTGACGAAATGGATCGGCGTGATAGGGTGTTACCTGCTTATGATGTTCTATACTACGGTGGGCGGTTGGATGATGTATTACTGTTACCGCAGCATAAAGGGAGAATTCGTGGGTGCGTCGTCGGATACGGTGGCTGCGGGATTCACAGATATGCTTGGGAATGTGCCGGTTATGGCATTCTGGACGGTGCTGATCTGTATTGTGGGTTTTGCTGTCTGTTACTTCGGGATCCAGAAAGGGATCGAGCGTGTCTCCAAATTCATGATGTCCGCACTCCTTATTATCATGGTAGTATTGGCGGTTCATTCGGTATTTCTCAAGGGGGCGGGAGAAGGTATCCGTTTCTATCTGGTGCCGGACTTTGCCGGAATGAAAGAGATCGGGATCGGAAATGTGATCTTCGGGGCGATGAGCCAGGCGTTCTTTACCCTCTCCATCGGGATCGGCGCGATGCTGATCTTCGGAAGCTATATCGGGCGGGAAAGGAGCCTTGCAGGCGAAGCGGTCAGTATTACTGCGCTTGATACCTTCGTTGCATTGATGGCGGGATTTATCATTATACCGTCCTGCTTTGCATTCGGTATTGAACCGGGGGCGGGTCCAAGCCTGATCTTCATTACGATACCTAATATATTTGCCCAGATGCCGGGTGGACGAGTATGGGCTGCGCTGTTCTTCTTGTTTCTGACCTTTGCAGCATTCACGACCATCGTGGCGGTATTCGAGAATATTATCTCGTTTGCCATTGATCTGCTTGGCTGGTCCAGAAAGAAGAGTGTCATGGTGAATGTGGTGATGCTTGTCATTTTAAGTATGCCGTGTGTGCTTGGCTTCAATGTCCTTGCAGGATTCGAGCCGCTGGGCGCCGGGACGAATATCATGGATCTTGAGGATTTTATCGTATCCAATAATCTGCTTCCTCTGGGAAGCCTGGGGTATGTGTTGTTCTGTACCAGGAAGAACGGCTGGGGATGGGAGAATTTTCTGAATGAAGCCAATGCAGGGGATGGGATCCATTTCCCGCGCGGGCTTAAGGGATATGTGTCTTATGTGCTCCCGGTGATCATTGTCGTCATCTACCTGAAAGGGTATTATGATATGTTTGCCGGACGCGGGACGGCTGTGCTTGCCGGATGGATGGCGGCGGCTGTGCTGTTCTTAGGATTCGTGTTGTTCTGTGCGTCAAAAAAAGGCAGTGAAAAGCAGCAATAATTCTTTCAAATAGTTCTTTCAAGGCAGATGTTTCTTTACAAAAACAGATAAATACATTAGAATGAAAGAAAGACTTGCTGTGAAAGGAGTAAATGGAAGATGGAAGAGAAGAGAAACAGCAGACGTATGGGGTTGACGGCGAGATTATTGATCAAGAATATGAATGATGATTCGGCAAAGGAAGAGGAAGTAGAGATTGATGTGTTGGATGTATCGACGACGGGAGTGGGATTTAGCTGTGATTATCCGCTGACGATCGGGGCGGTATATGAGACATCCTTGAAGATATGGACAGATGAGGTGATCCATGCGTTTTTGAAGGTGGTCAGGATTGAACAGACGAAAGACGAGAAATATATCTGCGGCACTATTTTCATCGGACTGCCGGAGATGAACGCGCGGCGTATCGAAGTCTATGATATGCTGAGCCGTATCAAGGAAGGCGAAGAATAGCAGCCTGTCTAAAGGAGATAAGTATAGAAAGGACCGTGGATCTATGTGTCTATGGTCTTTTTCATATCAATTACTATTGTTTCAAGATTAATGCAATGATGTACTAAGAAATATTCATAGAAATATGAGGAGCAGAATGAGAAAATACGAAGAAAAGAAATATCTCTTTGAGAATATAAAAGATCATATCTATCCATGGGTCAAAGAAGAACTCAGAGATTCAAAGGCACAGAACGGAAAGAATATTTCAGAAAAAGATACGCCGATCGTGTCATTTATTAACGGTCTTTCGATTATATTTGTTATTAAGCGGGATGAAGATGTGTATGAGGTGCTGAAAGATAATATGCTGCCGCCGGGCTGTGATGTGGAGGCGTTGTATTATAAGGCTTGTGAGAATCTTGCCAGGGACGTGGAGTTTGTGTTCGCCAATACCTGGTATGGCGGCTTCGCTGTCCTGGCGGACGGGTGGCATGAGGGAAGTTCACTTTGTCTAAAGCATATCTGGCAGGTGTGTGTGGACAAATTAAAGGACGATCTTATCATCGCGGTGCCGACCCGGGAAACAGTGCTGTTCGCACCGGCATCGCAGGAAAAGGTTGTTGAGAGGATGGTGAGTCACGCAGAACAGGCATATGATCAGGCGAAAGATAAAGTCAGCAGAAAACGAATGCTGTTTTCGAAAGACAGGAAGGAGCTGACAGCGTATGAAGATTAAGGCAAAGATGATAGGGATGGATCTGGACGGAACGCTGCTTACGACGCAGAAGGAATTGACTGCGTATACAAAGGATGTCCTAAGAAGGGCGATCGATCAGGGGATCATCGTGATGCCTGCAACGGGCAGGCCTCTGAGCGGACTTCCGAAAGAGCTGCTTGAATTTCCCGGGATCATGTACGCCGTTACTGCAAACGGAGGCAGGATCCTGGATATCAGGACGGGTGAATCCTTGTACGAATGTCTTGTGCCGGCAGATGTGTCGTCCCGGATCATGGATGTCTTCGAGCATTATGATACGCTGCGGGAGATCTATTATGACGGTATTGGCTATGCGCAGGAGGATGGGCTTATGTGCATAGAAAAATACCTGGAATCACCCCCTATGATGAAGTACTTGATGTCAACCCGGAAATGGGTGCCGGATATACGCGCGAAACTCAGAGAAGAGAACAGGGGCGCCGACAAGGTGCAGGGCTTGTTCGCGTCCGTAGAGGACAGGGACGCGGCGAAAGAGGAATTAAAGGCTGTTCCGGGGATCGAGATCACCGGCGCGTTGGAGAAAAACATCGAGGTGAATGCAGAAGGAGTAAATAAAGGAAATGCAATGGTACGGCTGGGCGAATCGCTGGGAATACACAGGGAAGAGATCATGGCGTTCGGGGATGGGCTCAATGATCTGCAGATGCTTAAGGAGGTAGGGATCGGCGTCGCTATGAGTAATGCGCGGGAAGAAGTAAAAGCGGCGGCGGATCATATAACACGATCGAATGATGAAGAAGGGGTAGCGCGGTTTATCGAAGAATATGTGCTGATATAGCGTTCGTCTGTATGGACGGCACGGCAATGAAGGAGAGCGATAGATGTTAGATATAATAAAAGTGATCATACTTGGTATTGTAGAAGGAATCACGGAATGGCTGCCGGTGAGCAGTACGGGGCATCTGATTCTTGTAGGAGATTTGCTGAAACCGGGGCTTAGCGATGAATTTATGGAGATGTTCAACGTGGTGATCCAGCTAGGAGCGATCATGGCGGTAGTCGTGCTGTATTTTCATAAGCTGAATCCCTTTTCGCCAGGGAAGACGCATAAGCAGAAGATGCTGACATGGCAGATGTGGATCAAGGTTGTGATCGCATCGATTCCGGCGGGTGTTGTAGGAATACTGTTCAATGATATACTTGATGAACTGTTCTATAAGCCGCTGCCGGTTGCAGTTATGCTGATCGTCTATGGTATACTTTTTATTGTGGTAGAAAACCGCAATGCAGGAACCATGCCTTCTGTCAGAAAGATATCGGAGCTGACGGTTCCTATGCTTCTTGGGATCGGTGTGTTCCAGATGCTTGCATTGATTCCGGGGACGTCCAGGTCAGGCGCGACGATCGTAGGCGCGCTGCTGATCGGAGTGTCCAGGGAGGTTGCGGCTGAATTTACCTTCTTTCTTGCGATCCCGGCTATGTGCGGGGCGAGCCTTATTAAATTAAAGGATTTTGGGCTTGGATTTACCGGTACGGAGCTCGGGCTTCTGCTGTTGGGATGTGCGGTGTCTTTCGGGTTATCGGTTGTTGCGATCCGTTTCCTGATGGGATATATTAAGAAGAATGATTTTAAGGTGTTTGGTTATTACCGGATCATTTTGGGCGGGATCATTATGCTCATAGCGTTTGTCAGCTGACAGAACGCAATTTTCAAACATAATGTAGGAAAGAACAGTGGCTTTTTTACAAAATATGTAGAAAAAGCCACTTGTTTTTTTGTTCAGACATGATAGAATATCTACTAGGCTTGTATTTTTATGCAGAAATATTAATAAAATCAACATAGGAGGATATGAGATATGAAATTCAAAAAGATGGTAAGTGTGTTACTAGCCGCGGTATGTGTGCTGTCATTGGCGGCATGCGGCGGTTCTGGGGATGATTCCGGCAGTGATGCTTCCGGGGGAAGCGACGAAGCTAAGAAGGATTCTTCCTCAACAACGGCGAAGGTGATCGATATCGACTTGACAGAAGAAGATTATGCTTTCGGCGTGGACAAGACACAGCCGGAACTCTTAGAGCAGGTGAATACATTCGTAGGCAAGATCAAAGAGGACGGAACATTAGAAGAGATCTGTGATAAATATTTCGGAAGCGGAGAACCGGAAGCAGTAGAGTCCGCGGAGCTTGATGATTCCAAAGATCAGCTCGTGGTCGCTACGAATGCGGCGTTCGAGCCATTTGAGTATACCAAGGGTGAGAACTACTATGGGATTGATATGGAGATCGCGGCGTTGTTGGCAAAGGAGCTTAATAAAGAATTGGTGATCCAGAATATGGACTTTGAGGCTGTATGTCTGTCCGTAAGCCAGCAGAAATGTGATATCGCGATGGCAGGGCTTACGATCAGCAAAGAGAGGGAAGAATATGTGGTATTCACAGATTCTTACTATAAAGCGTCTCAGCGGTTGGTCGTTCCGGAGAGTGAGACAAAGTTTGACGACTGTGCGGATGCCGAAGCAGTAGAAGCTCTGCTTAATGAACTCGGCGGTTCTGATTCCATCGGAGTGCAGGCAGGCACAACAGGCCAATTCTATGTAGAAGGAGACGATGAGTTGGAATTCGCAGGCCTTCCGGCAAAATGTGTAACCTATAAGAGCGGTTCTCTTGCCGTACAGGATATGCTGAACGGCAATATCAAATATGTGGTCATTGATGCGGCTCCTGCACAGGCGATCACAGAATCGATCAATGAGATGCAGTAAGCTATGGGTAACTTTGAACAGAAAGTAAATAAGTTTATAGAGATCTTCCTGGAGGAAGGCGGATATGTAAAGGTTGCGGAGGGACTGCAGAATACGTTGCTGATCGCAGTGGCAGGTCTTCTGATCGGTATTGTGATCGGAACTGTGATCGCAACGGTGCGTGTGCTTCCCAAATATAAGGTTCTGCCGCGGGTGCTGAACGGAATATGCAGCTTCTATGTTGCGATGTTCCGGGGGACGCCGATCGTGGTGCAGCTGCTGGTATTCTATTATGTATTATTGCCGCTCATCGGATGGAAGATTACCGGGGTCCAGGTCGCCATACTGGTGTTCGGGCTGAACAGCGGCGCATACATATCCGAGATCATGCGCAGCGGTATCCAGTCCGTTGATCCCGGACAGATGGAAGCCGGCAGAGCCGTCGGACTTAGCTTCAGCGTGAGTATGGTGAAGATCGTCATACCACAGGCGGTTAAGAATATTCTTCCGACATTAGGAAATGAATTCATCTCATTGATCAAAGAAACCTCGGTCGTGAGTTTCGTAGGGGCGGCTGACCTGTATGTGGCATTTAACTATATCGGAAGCAACAGCTACGAATTCATGGTTCCGTATCTTGTGATGGCGTTGATCTACATCGTACTTGTACTGTTGATCTCGCTGCTTATAAAATTGATGGAAAGGAGCCTGAAAAAGAGTGATAGACGTAATTAACCTCAGGAAGAATTTCGGAGACTTACAAGTCCTGAAAGGAATCGACATTACCATCAATAAAGGCGATATCGTGGCAGTGATCGGACCGTCAGGTTCAGGGAAGAGTACGTTCCTGCGCTGTCTGAACTGTATGGAAGATCCAAGCGGCGGAAGCATCGTGTTCAAGGGTGTGGATATTGCGGATATGAGCGTGGATATTAATGTACACCGCCGGCATATGGGAATGGTGTTCCAGCATTTTAACCTGTTCAATAATAAGACGGTGCTGCAGAATATCATGATGGCTCCGGTATATTTAAGATGCAAGGATCTTAAGAAGGACGCGAGAAGGAATCAGAGACTCAAATTCCAGAATTTGTTCCGGGGCAGTAATAAGAAAGAACTGATACCGGTCACACAGACACAGGAGCAGATCAAGAACGAAGTACGAGAGCAGGCAATGGCTCTCTTGCAGAGAATAGGGCTTGAGGATAAGGCAGACGTCTATCCGTCCACTCTTTCCGGAGGCCAGAAGCAGAGAATTGCGATCATCCGTTCTCTTGCCATGGATCCGGATGTGATCCTCTTTGACGAACCGACTTCGGCGTTGGATCCGGAGATGGTCGGCGAAGTATTGGAATTGATGAAACAGCTTGCCGGGGAAGGTATGACGATGGTGGTTGTGACACATGAGATGGGATTTGCAAGGGAGGTGGCGAACAGAGTCGTATTCATGGATGAGGGACTGATAAAAGAGCAGGGAAGCCCGGAGGAATTTTTCAGGAATCCGAAAGAACCGAGACTGAAAGAATTCTTATCGAAGATCTTATAATGAGTTGTGGGACTATTGCAACGCTGTAGCGGTGCAATAGTCTTTTTATACTGGATCTTAATGGGAGTAATCTCCTTGCGGGAAAGATAAAAGGTTACACCGCCCGCACCTGGTTTTGCTTTCTCCTGTTATAGATAACTGTAGCTGCAAAGCCTCCGGTCAGGAGAAGCAGAAGAATCCACAGGAAGATAACAGTATGATCTCCGGTGGCGGCGCTTTGTGAGGCGGCAGTACTCCTATTCCCACCTTCGTTCGTTCCCGTATTTTCGCCTGTTCCCGTGTTTACGCCTGTTCCTGCATTTCCGTTATTTCCGGATTCTTCTGTCTGAATATTAAATGTGGCAGAAGCATCCCCGTCTGTATAAAGGAAGGTCAGGCTGTGCTCTCCCGGGGAAAGTGTGTCCAGATAATCTCGTTTCAGGGCGACAATCGTGCTTCCTTCTTTTACGGTGTAATTCCTTTCATCTACCGGCTTTCCGTCAATCAGTATTCCGGTAAATTTAGTGACAGAACCATTTGCGCGGAGGGTGATGCCCCCGTCTGTTTCTTTTTTCCAGACACTCTTATCACCCTCCAGAATTTTATAATCTGTTAATGCAGCGAGTACCTGTGTCAGCTTTTCGGCGTCTACCAGTGTTTTCTCGTGCTCTGACAGGGCGTCATAAGTCTCCTTTGCCTCTTTTGCGGCGGTCTCTGTTGCCAGATCATCCGGGCTTACCATATCTGCGTTTGGGAGTGCCAGGATGAGACTTTCCGTTTTCTGTGCCCGTGCGATGCTTTCCAGGGCTTCGGTAATACGGGTAAGGTTTTCCTGAATCTCCTGTATCTCTTCCTCCGTAAAATTATTGTCATGGTCTTCTAAAATGTTCCCAAGTGTTATGGCTGTTTCCTTCAGAGCCTCTTCATCGGACAGCTTTACCGTATCCTTCGTGATGCCGTCAGTGGGGTGCAGCGCCTGTGAGAGTTCATCATGGATATCGTCAAGAACTGCAAGAAGACGGCTGCAGGCGTCTGTAATCTCCAGGAGTTCTTCCCTTTCTGCCTGCGTTGCATTGGATGTATCTACAGCCAGGATGGAGATCAGTGTTTTTCTGTCGGCAGAGGTAATATTATCCTCCGTAATACCGTTTATGGAATCGGCAAGGCTTTGGATCGGCTTCATGGTTACGGTGACACTCGTTTCGTTTCCGGTCTGATCTGTGGCTTTTATTATATAGACTGCTTCCCTGTTTCCGGGAAGAGTTATGTCTCCGGTAACAGGCTGGCCGTTCAGAGACACAGTATATGGATTTTTATCTGTAACTACCGCTATTTGTGTCGTGTAGAAAATACTGTCTGTTACACCCGTGATTTGAGGGGGCGTTAAGTCAAACTCTGCGCCGTCAGAAGCAAAGCACACAACATTCCCCGCCCGGTCTGCGACCTTTGCATAGACAATAAACCGCTCCTCATCCTCTGCAGTTATACGGAAGGCTTCACCGTTTTTCCAGTCACGGATCTCCTTTACCTGCTCTTCTGTCAGTACAGTTTCAGAAAGATAATAGGAAATACTGCCGATTCCGCTTAAAGCATCCTCTGCCGTAATCGTAACGTCTATATTTTTATTAAAAAGAAGTCCGAAGGAAACCTCATGAAGGAGCTTCTTGACAGAGTTTTCGTTATAAGCAATGTCATACTGGCCGGGACTTGTTTTGTCAATTTTGAAAGGCTTTGATTCGCAGAGGGATATCTCTCCGGTACTTATATTTTTTACGTAAAAGTCCAGGGTATCACCGGCAGTCTCAGTAGTTCGTCTTAAGCTTTCCGCCCAACTGTCAGCCAGGGTATTGCCGGTTGAGAGGAGGTAGCCGTCTTTTGCCGTAACAATAAAATCTCCGTTTGTCCACCCCTCATTGTTCAGTGTAGTAGTATAATCTGTGCCATCTTCCGGCCGGTAGGTATTTACGATCTCAAATTCAGCAGTTCCATTTACAATATAGTGGCCGCCGGGCTTGTCGGTAATTCTGACAGAAGCAATGCCAGTGTTTATATTATTTTCATAGGATACGGTGTATTCGTCGGATGAGATAATGGCATCTCCGTCTTTTACAGCTACTGCAGGTGTTTTGGCGGTTCCGTCATAATGGTATGCAGTCTGGGAAAGTTCTATAACCGGGTTGGTGACCTCCTTTGGAGGAACAATGTTTGCTGTAAAATCAAAATTGTATATGCTGCTTTGATTTGAACCATCAGGAAGAGATGTACAGACGTGGGCACGGAAGCCATACTCCATGATTCCTATTGTGTCCAGAACTTCCTTTCCTATTGTAAATGTGATGCTGCCATCTGAGAGCTCCTTCGAATATTTGTTGTGCGGAACATACAGAAGAGAAGAGCCGTCCAAATCAAAACCCGCCCCGTAAAAGGTAAGGATAATATCTTCTGTCATATTTTCCGTAAAGGTGAATCTATCTTCCTTCGGAACACCAAGAATCTGTACATAGGTGTCATACGGGAAGGATTTCCCGTTCAGGGTCTGCATGACGGAAATGTGGATCTGGCCGGTGCCTGAAGCCGTCAGGCGGTTGCCGTCTATAGAAGCGCCCCGAGCAGTCGTCCCTTCGGGAATCACTGTGTAGGAGAAGGCGGCTTCGGAATCTTTATGTCCTACTACCGGGCAGACGGGGACAGGGGATCCGGCGCTTACGGGAAGAGGCTTCAGGACGGCAGACATCTGGGGAGTTCCGTTGGGCAGCGGGAAGATGTTTTCCTCCAGAGAAGTGCTGTATGCCTGACAGATACAGAAGTCCGCGTCAGTAGCGATGTACCATGCTTTTCCCCGCCATCTTTCGCCGGAAGAATCTCCGCGCGTAACAATATCTGTTTTTAGGGTATGTCTGGAATCAGCAGGTGTAAACAGCGTATCCGGTGTATCGGAAGGGGTCTCGGCAAATATTGCATCCTTCATGCTTTCCGAAATATCGGCTCCGCTTCTGTCCATCCACTGGATACGTGCGGCGCCGTCAGGAATTTCCGCAAAATTAAGTCCCTCGTGGTATGCGGTACGGATCAGGAGAGGATTATTTGCAAATTCCGTCTTTGGCATGTAGGAGACAAGATTTCCGTCTGTTCCGATCACCCGCAGCGCCCCGCCGTCAAGTACGAGTTTCCCGGAGCAGAAGGAGGGACCGTTTTCCCCGTCTGTTTCCGTGTCATCAGAATAGTTTATATAGCTGTCTTTGAAAGTCATTGTGTCAAACTTATTTTTATGAAGCTCTGATACGGTAAGATATGGATTTGTGCTCCAACTGCCATCTGCCTGTCCGCAGTCCCGGAAGGAAAGGGAGGAACTCTGTGCATCTGCAAGCACGCCGTCTGCCAGCATGATACTTGTAGCAGAGGCGTTTTCAAAGGCGACAGACAGGCTTTCTCTGACCGGAGACCAGAAGGAAAGAGATGAAATCTTTCCTTCTTGCAGCATGGCGCTTACCTTTTTTAAAGGAACAGGATTCGCCTCTGTCCCAAAGAAAAAGCCGGTATATGCAAAGGAATCCCCGGACAATTCAAGGGACAGGGCGCCGTTAATTGTTCCCTTCATATTCTGGTTGGACGGACAGGCAGAAAACATACTGATGTTGCCGCCTTTAAGGCTGATTTCGGCGGCTTCGGTTTCTGCTTTAGTTCCGTCAAATCCGGCTCCGGAGGCAAATAAAGTATTTATGTAACCGCCGTTCACTGCGACAGAAGCCGTGCCGCTGACAGAAGAAGTCATCTCACCGCCGCCGTAGAGATGAAAGGCCTCTCCGGCTTCCATGAGAATATTTGTATTGCCGTTTACCTGACCGAAAGCGTTTCCGCCATATATGTTATTTACGGTATAACCGCCGGTGACGTGGATATTTGTATTGCCGTTTAGTGTACCGCTGCGGCATCCACCATATGTCCATACGGATGTACCGCCTGCAATCTGTATATTTGTACTGCCGTTCAGCGTGCCATCTTCGTTTCCTCCATATACCTGTCTTGGACTGCCGCCTGTTATTATTACGCTGGTATTGCCTGTGAGGGTTCCGTTTTTTGAACCGCCGGACAGCATCCGGGTAGTGAAGAGAGAATCAGGATCCGTACTAGTATTGCCGGTAAGGATAACGCTGGTGTCATACTGGCAGCTGCCGTCCCTGGAACCGCCGTATATATAAGAATTTGTAAGGAAATATCCATTCCCGGGCGAATAAAATATGCCGCCGCCGTCCAGGGTTCCCAAACCCTGAAAATCCAGTACTTCTTCCTCTGCCTCTCCGATGCCGTTGCGGTTGGAATCTACATAGAGCCTGGCATACTGTACATCCGTTTCAGAAGCCACAATCAGCAGAGGCTCCCCATTGGCATAAATATTATGGACATAATCCTGTGTTGTGTCGAAGGTTACTCCATGCTGCCCGCCAGAGGCCGCCTTTGTATGAGGCATGGTATCGGAGGGGGCAGGATCCGCCATATCCCCGGAGAGCACGCTGTCTTGTGTGCCCGGGGCTTCAGGCTCCTGCATACCGGGAGCTTCACTATTTTGTGTGCCAGGAATTTCAGACTCCTGCATACCGGGAACTTCACTATCTTGCGTATCAGGAATTTCGGGCTCCTGTGTATCGACATTCTCCCCGCCTTGTGCGGCTGTGCTGACAGGAAAAGCAGCATAGGCCTGTATATTTCCGGTCAGAAGTGATACCGCCGTTATGGCGGGCAGCACAAAAGCCGCTAGTTTTCGTTTCTTGTGTCTCATAAAATGTTACACTCCTTTTCTAGAATATAGAAAAGTATACACAGCGGGAATAGGACAGAACAATAGTCCTGTCTTAAACGGTGTTTTTTTAACTCAAACGGCATAAATGGCAAAGTTGTTTTCATTCATACATTATGATATGATGAAGATGTTTGAAGGCTTATCTGAAATATGGAGAAAATAATGAAAATTGCTGTTATAGATGATGATCAAAAGGAACGAGAGTACCTTACAGGGATGATAGAATCCCAATTGTCCGCGTTTTCCTGTACAGTGGGCAAAATAGATGCCTATGGGAGCGCCGAAGAATTTCTGGATGTATGGATACCTTATAACTATGGGCTTATTTTGCTAGATATTTACATGGACGGTATGGACGGCATTGATACTGCCCGGAAGATTCGGGAAAGGGACAGGGAGGCACGGCTTGTTTTCTGTACCTCCGGTAATGAGTTTGCAAGTGAAAGCTATGAGGTAGGCGCGAGGTATTATCTTCGCAAGCCTGTTACCGAAAAGGGAGTAAAGGCCATGCTTGACAGGCTGAACCTGGAGGAGTATGAATTAAATCGTTTTCTTGTTCTGCCAGATGGGCAGCAGGTGATTCTGCGTAATATCATTTATACGGAGTATTATAATCATGTTGTAACCATTCACAACAAAAAGGGGGCAGATATGCGGACGCGGATTTCACAGGCAAAATTTACGGGGCTTCTTCGAGAATATCCATATTTTCGCAGCTGCTCGAAAGGGATCATGGTGAATTTTTATGAAGTTTCGGACAGCAGGGGCAGCCTTTTTGAGATGAGTAACGGGGAAATCATATATCTAAGCCGGAGAAAAGAGAAAGAGGTCCAGGGGGCTTATGTGGACTTCTGTTTTGAAAGGATGAGGAAGGAGATGAGGGAATAATGCATGATTTTTATAGAGGGATGGAAATTGTGCTGTATGCCGTTTTAAATTTTCTGCCTTATCTGATTCTGGCTCTTTATCCTTTCAGGGGCAGCCTGCGCTGTTCGAGGGTGAGAATAATCCTTCTGTCCATACTTGTACTGATGATTCAAACAGGGCTTTTACTGTGGGCAGTGATATTCTTTTCTTCCGGAAGAGGAATACTTAGCGCGATTAGCACAACGGTTTATTTTATCTTTTATTTCTGGGTTGTTAAGGCGCATCCCGGCAAGATTTTATTTACTCTGCTTATGCTTTCTAATATTGCTGATTTTGTCGTTGTCTGTTCGAAATGTATCGAGGGACAGATTTTTCCCGTGCTGGCAAGGCAGCAGTACCGGTGGTCTTTTTCTGTGGTTATGGCCGCGGTACAGATAGCTATTCTTCTGCCCCTGTTTTTCTATATAAAAAGAATATATACAAAGGCTGTAAAGAAGGAAGCAAGGCACTCGGCATGGAAGTATTTGTGGCTGATTCCGGCCACCTTTTATGTGATATGGTTTTATCATCTGTATGGCAGCGGGAGGACGAGCCTGGAGGCTGCCCTTATGCCGTCTCACAGTATATTTTTATTCTGCATAGATCTGGGCGCTTTTCTCATCTACCATATTGTGACCATGCTGGTAAATGAGTATGATAAAAATATGACCCTGGAAAAAAAGAATCATATGTTAAGCCTTGAGAATCTGCAGTATAACTATCTGCAGAATAAGATTATGGAGACCAGAAAGGCCAGGCATGACATGCGGCATCATGCCGTGGTTATGGAAGGGTATCTCCGGGATGAAAAGTATGAGGAACTGGAAACATATCTGGCAGGTTGGCTTAAAACCCTTCCGGAGGACAGTTCTGTCATATTCTGCCCCGACTATACGCTCAATCTTCTTCTTTTGTACTTCGCCCAACAGGCAAAGGAGTATGATATTGATTTTACTGTGTATGCCGCGCTTTCGGAGGAGACGGGTATTGCGGGAAGCGACTTGTCCGTGATACTCGGTAATCTTCTGGAAAATGCTGTTGACGCCTGCGCCGCACAGAAAAGTAAGGACAGACGGATTGTTTTTCGGGGAAAGGCCGATAGAAGCGCACTTTATTTTACAATAGACAATACCATGGAGGGAGAATTAAGGAGGGATAAGGAGGGCAGGCTGTTGTCTGTAAAACATGAAGGGCCGGGATTGGGGCTTGAATCTGTACGGGATATTGTGTCCCGTTACAACGGAATATTGCGGACAGAACGGAAAGGCGACGTTTTCTGTGCTTCCGTTTTTTTTAATATATAGGGGAAATGAAAAAGAAACCGCTTTCATTCCCCGATTAGTAGGAATTAAATTCTGGACATAATTATTTATATTATAACACCGGTGTGTTATACTGTTTTATGTGATTTTGTTTCCCGTGGCAGGGATTTTAATTATAAACGAGAATTATATTGAGAAGGTATGGGGGACATGGGAAAGATCTTATTGGTAGAGGATGACGAGACGATCTGTTTTGGTATCCGGTCGGCGTTGGAGAAAAAAGGATATGAAGTAATGGTCTGTTCCGGCATTATGGAAGGAAAACACTCGTTTAAGGCAGAAGAGATCTTGCTGGTTCTTCTGGATCTGAATCTGCCGGACGGGAGCGGGTATGAGTTTTGCAGTTGGATCAGGCAGGAACATGATACGCCTGTTATTTTTCTGACGGTTCGGGATGATGCGGCGGATATCATCCGGGGGCTTGACATGGGAGCGGACGATTATATCACGAAACCATTTCACATAGCCGTGATGGAATCCAGGATTCAGGCGGTCTTGAGGAGAATGCCGGTGAGAGGCGGATCAGCGGAAGCGGTATCTGAGAAGATAGCCCGGGGAGCGGAATGTCAGGGCAGCCCGGATGTGCTTTGCTGCGGGGAGATCAGTCTGGACCGTGGAAAGATGATGGTATGTGCCGGGGGAGAAGAAGTCTCCCTGACCGCTCTGGAATATAAGCTTCTTCTGATGCTGTTGGAGAACAAAGGGTGCATCCTTCCGCGCGGTAGGATATTGGAGAAGATATGGGATGTTGACGGCAGCTTTGTGAACGATAATACGTTGACAGTGGCAGTGAAGCGATTGCGGGAGAAGCTTAACGATACCATATGTATCACGACGGTGAGAGGAATTGGATATCGGATGGAGGAGACATGAATACGGGGAAAAGAGCAGTGGTAAATGTCATCTGTTGGTTGCTGCCGGGGGTTGCCGCCGGAATGATACTGGCGGCAGTTTTGAGTTGGCATGAGTACCGGACTGTGGCAGAGATTGCAGGTTCTGTGGTGAAAGCGGATACTGCGGATATCTTTGCACAAAGCCTTAAGGAGAGCGCAGAGAAGGATGCCTATGCAAAGACGGAGAAGACCGGAGAGAAATTCCTAGAAACCTACGGTTACCGCCCGATGCGAAATTGGGGCGAGTATCTGCCATTTGCCATGATGATCACGATCCTTCTCTTTCAGTTGGCGGGAGGGATCATTTTTGAGATACAGCGGCAAAGGAATCAGAAAGTGAAGAACCGGATCCGGGAATTGACAGAATATCTCAAGACTGTAAATGCAGGAGAGGGAGCCGTGCTGTGCCGCAATGAAGACGAGTTTTCACACCTTGAAGATGAGATCTATAAAACGGTGATAAGACTGCAGAGTACGAAAGAGGATGCTGTGAGGAATCATGAAGTCCTGGCAGATCGTATCTCAGATATTGCCCACCAGTTAAAGACGCCGCTGACCTCCATGTCGTTGATGACGGAGCTTCTGGAGGAGTATCAGACAGTTGAGACAGAAGAATATCTGAGCCGGTTAGCCGGTCAGATCGAACGGCTGAAAAATCTGGTATCCGGCCTGTTGTCACTGGCAAAGCTTGATTCTCATGGAATCCGGTTTCACAGGGAGAGGCTTGGGATGATGGAGCTTCTTAATTCTGTGCAGGAGCCGCTCAGGGAAATGATGCAGAAGCGGAAGCTCCGATTTGTCATAGAAGCCGATGATCCTGAGGATGTGGGATGCTGTATATATGCAGACCGGCAATGGACGGAGGAGGCGATTTTGAATATCCTGAAGAATTGTGTGGAACATACGCCGGATGAGGGGGAGATTACAGCCTCGTACAGTCAGAATCCCATCTATACGGAGCTTCGGATCGTAGATGGAGGTAAAGGATTCGCAGCGAAGGATCTTCTGCACCTATTCGAACGGTTTTATCGCGGGGAGGGCGCAGCAAAGGATAATGTGGGAATCGGGCTGGCGCTTGCAAAGGCGGTATTAGAAGAGCAGAATGGGTATCTGAGTGCGGAAAATACAGCAGACGGACATGCCTGTTTCCGTATGAAATGGTACAAAAAGCAGTAAAATGTGGAGAGTGTAAAAGTTATGCAGAAAATACTGATCGTAGAAGATGACCAAGACTTGAATTCATCTCTTAGATATGCCATAGAGAAGAGTGGATATTCCGCGGTGCCGGCATATTCTGTCAGAGAAGCGAAGGCGATCTGCACGAAAGAGATCCCGCGTCTCATCTTACTGGATGTCAATCTCCCTGACGGGGAGGGCTTTGAGTTATGCCGATGGGTGAAGGGGCATAAGGAAGTACCGGTTCTGTTCCTGACGGCGCGAGACCTGGAAGAGGACGTCCTCTCTGGTTATGATCTGGGAGCGGACGACTATGTGACGAAGCCATTTTCCATGAAAATATTATTGAAGAAGATCGAAGTCATCCTAAAGCGAGGCTCCCAAGGGGTGGCTTCTGCCGGAGAGGAACCAGGGATAAGAGCAGAAAGCAATCGGATATTTGACGACGGATATCTGAAAATAGATCCGGACAATGCGAAGGTCTGTATGAGTGGAAAGGAGTTAAGCGTTACGCCTACGGAATTACGGCTTCTGCGGGAATTTATTCTGAATCAGGGCAGGCTCCTTACGTACAATATTCTGTTGGAGCGTCTGTGGGAGAATGGCGGGCAGTTCGTGGATAAGCACGCACTGGCGGTAAATGTGAACCGTCTCAGGAGAAAGATTGAGGATGAGGAACACAAATATATTTCAAGTGTATACGGGATGGGATACCAATGGATTGGTTAGCGGCAGGAGCAGTGCTATTTGCCGGAGGGACGGCGGCAGTCTCTCTGTGGCGGGTATACCGGATGAAAAGGGAGGTCTATCGCTTCGCGGAACGGGTAGAGAGAGGGCTTGACGATATCATTTCCGGCAAAGACTTTCAGGAAACGAAGGAGAGCGAGACGGACTCCCTATGGGGAAGGTGCAGTGAGAAATTGTGGCGTGTACAGCATATCCAGGCAAGAAAGGAAGAGGCTAATGTTCGGGAAAAACAGCTGATGAAAGAGCTGATCTCAGACATTTCCCACCAGACCCGGACGCCGATTGCCAATATACGGCTGTATCTGGAGTTCTTGCAGGAGGAAGAGGTGTCAGAAAGAGGCAGGGAATTCCTTTGCCGTCTGGAAGGGCAGACAGAGAAGCTTGATTTCCTGCTGCAGAGCATGGTCAAGATGTCGCGTCTGGAAGCAGGGATCATCCATATCCGCCAGGAGCATGCGAGGCTTTACGATACCATAGCCGGGGCGGTGGGGGAGATCGTGCCGTCTGCGGCGAAAAAGCAGATTCAGCTGTCGGTAGACTGCGACGAAGAGATACAGGTAAAGCATGATAAGAAATGGACAGAGGAAGCCATCTTTAATGTATTGGATAATGCCGTGAAATATACCGGACCGGGCGGGCGTATCCACGTCATGGTCAGATGTCAGGAGGTATTTACAAAGATCAGTGTGCAGGACACGGGGAAAGGGATCGCCAGAGAGCGGCAGGCGGAGATATTTTCTCGCTTTTACAGAGAACCGGAGGTACATGGACAGAACGGGATTGGTATTGGGCTGTATCTTGCCAGGAAGATCCTGGAGCTGCAGGACGGGTATATCGAGGTTCGGTCAGACGCCGGGGAAGGGGCGGAGTTTTCGTTGTATTTGCCGAGTACATCATTGCATTAATCTTGAAGTAATAGGCAGGCAGTCTCATATGGGGCTGCCTGTTTTTGGGATTGGAAATACGAAAAATCACAGTTTTGTGATTATCTGATTTTGTGACTGCTTTGTGATATTTGTATGATATTCTGGTCTTACAAAAAGGATAGCGGGATCCGGGTTATCATTAAGGAGGGAAAATAGATGGAAGAATGGATTGTTGAGACGAAAGGGTTAAAGAAATATTACAAGCTGGGCGATAATACGGTCAAGGCGTTGGACGGCGTGGATTTTCGGGTGAAAGAACAGGAATTTGTGGCGATCATCGGAAAGTCCGGAAGCGGGAAAAGCACCCTGCTCCACATGGTAGGCGGTTTAGACACCCCTACGGAAGGTGACGTGATCGTGGCGGGAAGAAGCCTTAATGGGCTTACGAAGGAAGAACTTGCCATTTTCAGGCGTCGGAAGGTGGGATTTATATTCCAGAATTACAATCTTGTCCCCGATCTGAATATATATGAAAATATCGTATTGCCGATTGAACTTGACGGAAAGCGGATCGACCGCGTCTTCGTAGAAGAACTCCTGGACGTCCTGAAACTGACGGAAAAACGGGAAGCTTTCCCGGGGAACCTGTCGGGCGGGCAGCAGCAGAGGGTGGCGATTGCAAGGGCGATTGCGTCTAAACCTGCAATTATCCTTGCCGACGAGCCCACCGGGAATCTGGATACGGCGTCGGGGCATGATGTGTTGGGGCTTTTGAAGGTGGTCGCGAAGCAATTTCAGCAGACCATCGTCCTCATTACTCACGACCAGGATATTGCACAGCTTGCGGATCGGATTGTGTGTATCGAAGACGGAAAGATCCGGAAAGGAAGTGGTTTTTATGCTTAGGAATAACAATATGAGGGTCATTTCACGTATGGCAGGGCGGTCGCTTAGAAGCCGCAGACAGCGAAGCTTTACGATGATCCTGGCAGTTCTTCTGTCCGCGTTCATGCTTTTTAGTGTCATGACAGTAGGCGCGACCTATTTTAAGATGCAGAGGCTTGAGAATCTTCGTATGAGCGGAGGTGATTTTGATGCGATCATGTACGGCGTTACCGAGGAGCAGCAAAAAACCTGTGAGGATAACCCGGATGTCCTGAGAGCAGGAGTCAGCGCTGTGTCGGGATATATTGAGGAGACGGAATTTGACAGTACGCCCAATGTGGTGCTTCAGTGGGCGGACGAAACCTGGTGGAAGGAAATCATGGCTCCGGCGCGGGAGTGGGTGAAGGGGGACTATCCGACGGAAGAAAATGAGGTCATGGTCACAGAATATGCTCTTGAAAAATGCGGATTTCAAGGACTTACGATCGGAGATGAGTTTACTGCCGTATACGGGGCGAGAGACAAGAAGCAGGAAATGACCTTCCGTATCTGCGGGATTTGGGACGGTTATGGTGATAAAAGCCTGTTTTTTGTGTCGGAGAAATTCTACCGGAAGACGGGGTTTGAACTGGCGGATGTCGCTTCCGGACGTATCTGTGTGAAGTTTGAAAAGAGGCTGATCACACAGAAGATGCAGGATGCGTTCATAGAATCTATGAATTTAGGCAAACAGCAGAGGGTTCTTTTCACGATGGACAGCGCGTTTTCTGTTCAGATACTCTGCGGGATTGCCGGGCTTATCTTTGTGACGTGCCTGTGTGCATACCTGCTCATTTACAATATCCAGTATCTGTCTGTGGCGGGGAATATCCGTTATTATGGCATGCTGCAGACGATTGGGATGACCGGGCGGCAGATCCGCCATCTGATGTGGCGGCAAATGCTTCTGATCGGCGGATTAGGGCTCGTGGGCGGCGTTCTGTTGGGAAGCGGTGTGTCATTTTTCGTGGTTCCGTCGGTGGTGAAGGCTTTGGGGATCCATATGGGCAAGGGCGGAGAGATTACCGTAGCGTTTCATCCGTGGGTTCTTATACTGACTGTATTGATTACGGCGGTTACGGTTTACATTGCCGGGAGAAAGCCGGCAAAAATGGCGGTGGCATGTTCGCCTATTGAGGCGTTGGGATATCGTCCGGCTGCTAGAGCGTGTTTGAAGAAGAAGCGCGGCATGAGGATACGCAGCCGTAGTATGTATGCCAAGAGAACCAGTCAAGTCAGTCCTGCCGGCAGAATCTGGCGTATGGCGGTGGAGCAGATTACAAAGGACAAGAAAAAATCCGGGATTGCCATGCTCTCACTGGCGGCAGCCATGTCCGTATTCTTGTGTATGGCGACGATTCTCGCCTCCCAGGCGGCAAGAGAGTACAATACCATTTACCGGGATTTTGATATTGTAGTAAAAAATGATACCCTTCAGAAAGAAAATAAGGAGGAACGTGCTCAGATCTTCGACGGGAAAGTGATGGAGAAGCTGAATAAAATCGACGGCATTGCAGAAATCAATCCGTTGGTTTATACGGAGATTACAGTGCCGTGGGAGCCTGCATTTGCCGACCAATGGATGCGGGAATTTTACGATATGTGGATGACCATACCCTATGAGGACGATATCGAGGAATATAAAGAATTTCCGGAAAACTTTGGTTCCTCCCTGGTAGGGATCAGCAAGGCAGATTTTGAGGCGTTAAACGAATCGTCTGAACAGCCGGTCGACAAAGAGGATTTTCTGAGCGGGAAGACTTGCCTGCTGTATCGAAATGGTCTGGAGCTTGATAATAGCGACGTAAAGGGCAAGACCGTCACCTGTACGGAGTATGGGAACCGGGAAAATGCGCGCACATTCGAGATCGCCGGACTGACGGATGATAACGTATATACGGCATTGCTTGGATACCCGCCCACTATCATTGTCAGTCGAAAGGCGCTGGAGGAATTCGTGGAAGAACCTGTGATATTCAAAATGGGGATCCGTTACAGGGAAGGAAAAGAGCGCCAGAGTATCTGGGAAGGTATTCTACAGGCGGTCAACGGGGGTCAGACGCCAAAGATGTATAAAGAGACGGAATCCGCCGTCCTTGATGTGATGGAAGGATGTCCTTATTACAAGGATTATTCCTATGAATCCAGAATTAAGATGATGGAAGAGGTTAAGAGGGCGCAGGGAAATATGATGGAGGTAGGGATTGGAATAGCTGCCATCCTTGCGCTGATTGGAGTGATGAATTACATCAATACATTTATTGGAAATATCCAGAACAGGCGGATAGAGATTGCCATACTCGAAAGTATCGGGATGACGGGGCGACAGGTAAAGAAGATGCTGCTTCTGGAAGGAATATTGTATGCCGCAGGAGCATGGACGATCACAGCAGTTCTGGGAACGGCTGCGACGTATCTGGTCTATCAGTCCATGAACTATATGGGCGCCGGGTTTATGGTGCCGGTATTGCCCGTGTTGGGAATGATGATACTGTCTGCGGTAATCTGTGTGAGCGTTCCGGCGGCGGTTTGCCGGAAGATTGGGAAAGAAGGGATTGTGGAGTATATCGGGATGCCGGGTTGAGTAAAAAGGCTTTTATAAAAAGCGTATTCTATAGTTGAATTGTTTAACAAGTCTGCGATATAATAAAAGAAATTAAAGATTCATCAGTAGAAAGTGAGATTTCTGTTTGGATGATGTACTAGATTAGTAATAGGAGAAGAATGATGCTTATTTTTCTAGGGGTAGAGAATTTTGCAAAAATTGAAAAGGCAAAAGTTTGTATCAATAGTTACACGCTTTTAGTCGGACCGAACAATAGTGGGAAGACTTATTTCATGCAGTTGGTGCAGGGAGTGAATGAAAGGTTAATAGATCTGGTTGATGGAAAAGCAATGAAGATTTTGATGCAAATAGAAGAGACGGCGTCTAATATTGATACTGGTATAAACTTCGAATATAGAAGCTATGTCATTTCGCAGGACAATATTTCTCGGTTTGTTGCATATCTCAATACAAAACTGAATAAAAAAAGGAGCAGATCATAAGAGAAATATTTGGAAGAGAAGTACCGGTTGGAAAACTATATATTGAAGTATCATTAGAAAAAGAGAATTATGAAATTATGGTATGTAATGATGTAAAAGCATTGAATACAATAAAGTTTATGCAAGGTAATATGAAAAGTCTTCTGGAGAATGCAGTAGCTTCCATGTATGATTATACGATAGGAACCTTGGTAAAGCGTAATGATGATAAAAGTGAGGAAAACATAATCAGATATTTTCTTTTTGCCGGGAATGATGATTTACGTATGGTTACAACCAGTTTAGAAAGTCTTTTTGGATGCCGCGGTTTGTTTTTGCCAGCTTCGCGTGCCGGACTTATGTTATTGTATCGAGATTTTTTTGCTATTAAAACAGATGATGTAATATCTTATCAAGTGAAACATGAGGAAATAATAGAAAAAAATAATGACAGCAATTTGACTCAGCCAGTTTATCAGTTTTTGAGATTTTTGCAAACATATTCAATAAATGACAGTAGGATGAAAGAATATGAAATGGAGATTAGTTTTTTTGAAGAAAATTTGATTGAAGGACATCTTAGTACAAATAGTCATAATAATTTTTCGTATTATTCCAATGCAGATCATGTAAGGATACCGATGTACATGGCGTCGTCAATGATTAATGAGATTGCTCCGTTTGTATTTGCGTTAACAAGTAATAATGCTTATGATGGGTTTGTGATTGATGAGATAGAAGCCAGCTTGCATCCTCAAAAGCAGTTAGAGCTGGTGAGATTCCTGAATCGATTGAGTAACAAGGAGATAAAGTTGATCTTGAGTACGCATAGCGATACATTTGCGTCAAAAGTAAATAATTTGTATATTTTATCGAATTACGTCAAACAGAACAAGGGGAAGGATATTTTAGATAAAATGGGACTGGAAAAAGAAGATTTAATGTCTCCTGATAAATTATTTGTATATGAATTTGTGAGTCAGTCCAATGGAAAGAGCATTGTCAAAGAAATACCCGGAGACAGTAAAGCTGGTTTTCAATTTGATTTATTTACAGATTCTGCCATGCATCTATACAACGAAGCTTTAAAAATAGGAGAAATATTGCAGGATGACCAAGCTTAACCTTAAAGAATTATTCCCAAATTAGTGGAAATAAAGCTTAAAAATAATCTTGTGGCATACCGGAATGAAGCAAAGCGTATTCGGGACTTTTCAGAGAAGAGAGTGATGCTTTGTGGAAAGATCTATGATTTGGAAGTTATTCTTTTGGAAAAGGTGTCCGAAGCGGAATATGAGGCTTCTATAAAGATTTTGGCAAATTAAAAATTGGTTATATAAAAATGGGGCTGACGGAATATGTTTATTATCCCGCTCAGCCCCTCATATATTTTTTTCACGATCTACAAAGTATCATCCTTGATCATTGTAATAATATTTTCTCGTCCAAGCCGGATCCCTCCGACTGCATAAGCCCCAACGATCGCCAGGAGGATCAGTACGGTATATCCGGTCAGCACGCCGTATGGGGCGAAGGGCAGATATTCCGGCAATGAGATTTCCGTAACGGTAAGCAATGCCGCCAGTACGATGACCTGAACCGGAAGGGAGTAGAGCAATGGTTTTAAGCCTAGCGTCAATCCTTCCAGAAGCAGCAGCTTCCATAACTGCCGGGGAGACAGTCCGACGGATTTCAGCATGGCGAATTCCTGCCGCCGCTGCCGGAGGTTGCCGGAGATGCTTGCCCATACGTTGGACAGCCCGATCACGGCGAGGAAGGCGGTCAGGAAGGTGACGACTAAGTTCAGGACGTTCTGTGTGTTCTGGTTAAGTTCCTCCCTCTCGGCAAGGTTTGTCAAGTGGTAATCGCCGCTTCCGTAAAAGCTTGAGATCACTTCCTCCATCTGCCGGGTAGTCCGGCGGATTGCAGGGGTGTCAGGCATAGAGGCAGCCGTGGGGGAGGCGCTATCCTTACTTTCTGTCCAGAACACTCCATTTATCACCTGTGTGGAATTCCGCCTGCGTTCACAGCAGGATTCGCCAAGTTGCAGGACATGCTCCATCGGCATGATCACGGCAAGCGTAAAATTGGAAAGCCCCATGGTTTCCATCGGCAGTTCTTTCGCCAGATTCCCGACAGTTATCGTAAATTCAAGATCACCTTCAATCTCATCCGTATTTTTCTCCGTAAATGTCAGCTTTTGCCCCTCATGGATATCCAGCAGTTCCCGGTAAAGCACGTGTTTACGCGTACTGTTTTCCGGGTCTTTAGTATAATTGTAGAGGATCGCCCGTGAAGGGTCGTCGAAATAAGGCTGAGGCGCAACGCCTATATGCTCGCAGTAATCACGGAAACTGTCCGCTTCTAAGCCATAAATGACCGACTGGATCCGGTATTTCCCGTTCCGCTTGATCGGAGAATATTTCTTCTTTGCAATAATCTGATCAATGCCGCCGAGATTCGTGTTGATATCTTCAGAGATATCCGCCTGATCGATCCATGTGGCGCAGGGCATGGAGTCATGGATCATGGATTTTGTGACGCCGTTTACCTTTTTTAGCTGCCGGATCGCCTCCATGTCCGGTTCCCGCCCGTCGCTGATGGATAGGAAAATGTGTCCGCTCTCGCTTGGGTCTGTCCGGAAAACGGCGTCGTTTGCGTCATTTACCGTAATTGCATATTGAAAGACTGTCAGCAGCAGGAAGGACAAGCACAGAGAAATAGTTGCCATCCGGTAAGAGCGTCTTCTTGCGGAAACGGCGTTGGCGGCAAGTTCTCCTGTGATCCCGGGAAAATGAAACTTGCTGCGCTTACCAAAGGTTCCTTCTTGCTTTAAGACTTCGATCGGCAGCATCTTCGCCGCTTTTTTTGCCGGAATCCGTGCGGAAAGCCATGCGGTCAAAAGTGACAGCAGGATAGCGGGAAGGATGGCGGGAAGCCCGTAGGTCACGACGATGTCCGGCGCGTCTCTTCCAAGGTCGTTGGAGGCGTTGATCAACTGGAACAGTTTCAGGTTCAGGAACCAGCCTGCCAAGAGCCCTGGCGCAAGAGGGAGGGCAGATAAGAGCAGGGCTTCGGACTGGACCGTCTTCTTGATCTGCTTTGGAGTCGCCCCCACTCCGGCGAAGGTGCAAAGTTGTACCAGTTTCTCATTGACAGACATGACAAACGCGTTATGGATGACCAATACGAATACACCTACCAGAAATGCCGCGAATAAAAGGAACATCAGCGGGATTGCCAGGCCGCTCAGGTGTGTGGGCATTCCTTTTACCGACGGGGCAAGGATGCCATGGACAGCCAACAGCCCGGTGTTGTAACGGAGGGTGTATTCGCCGTATTCGTCTGGTTCGTATCCGATCGCCCTGGCAAGGGCAGGAAGTTCCCGGTAGGTGCCTCGCATCGGATGAAAACGCAGATAGACCGTGATCGTATCGTCGGGAAGGATGGATGCTTCGTCAAGCCCCGTCAAGCCGGTATATGCGGGCACGGCGGAGGATGTGGTGACGTCCATGACGCCGACGATGGTGTAGGTCTTGGTCCCGGTCTCTTCAAATACTTCCCCTTCGCGGTAGGGTTCGGTGTCCTCACAGGGCTGCCCGCCGTAGGTACGGCGCCCGACAGGGAGGGTCAGTGTGTCGCCGATGTGCGTGCCTGGATGGTCTTCAAAATATTGTTTGGACAGCACGAGTTCGGACTCGGAAGCGGGAACTCTTCCTTCGGTGATGCTGTTCTTTTCCGGCATAGAGTCCCAGTATTCTTGATTGGCTCCCCTGAAAATAAGATAGGACCTGGGGTTTGTATTTTTCGGGACAGCCCTGTCAGGCTTAGTAGTAGGATCGGGGAGTTTCGCTGTCATCCAATCTCCTTTGATCAGTACGGCTGAGACGGAGGCGTAATTCTTTATCTGTTCCAGAGATCCGCCGGGCGCACCGTCAAAAAGCTCCCCGTGCCAGTCCCCGTTATGCCATTTTTCAAGAACCACGGCGTCCGTCCACATGGTATAGACTAAGCCGCAGAAGCAGGACATCAGGCTTGTCATAAGGAATAACGCCGTCATGATGATCGCGCCGGAGCGTTTGTTCTGCCGGAGTGTTTCCCATACATATTCACGTAATATTTTCATTGCCGCGTCACCTCGTCTGATACGATCTTTCCGTCTTCCAATGTAATGATCCTGTCTGCTTTCAGTGCGATTTTTTCATCGTGGGTGATCAGGAGTACGGTCTGTTCGTATTGGTGGTTGGACAGCTGCAAAAGTTCCAGTGTTTCGTCGGAATTCTTTCGGTCGAGGTTGCCGGTAGGCTCGTCGGCAAGAAGGATCGCAGGCTGGTAGATGAGGCTTCGCGCGATGGCGGTCCGCTGCTTTTGTCCGCCGGACAGCTCCAGTGGCGACACATCCAGAAGTTCATCTGGTATCCCTACCTGCTTTAATGCCTCAAAAGCATTCATGTCCACTTCCAATGATTCCATCCCGATATTTTTCGGTCCAAAACGAACATCTTCGATGACAGAACTCTCAAACAGCTGCTGCTCCGGATACTGAAATACGATAGACACCTTGGAGCGCAGCTTCTTTTTTGAAAAATCCTTTTCATTTATATCTTGTCCATTGTAATATACTCCGCCGGAGACGGGTTTCAGGAGACCATTCATATGCTGGATGAGTGTAGATTTGCCAGATCCCGTATGGCCAATGAGTCCGATAAACTCTCCATCCTCGATCTTCAAAGTGACATTGTATAATGCCACTTTCTCGAATGCCGTCCCTTTTCCATAGATGTATTCTACCTCATTAAGTAAAATAGACATAATTTCCTCATTTCCAATCCGCGCCCGCGAAACACCTCGCTGCCGCTTCCACAAATTCTTCTACATTGATCACATCGGCTGGTATATTCATCCCCCGCTTCCTCAGCTCCGACGCAAGCTCTGTCACCTGGGGCACATCCAGATGCCAGCCTTTGAGCTGGTCCGCCTGAGCAAATACCTCCCGGGGAGTTCCCTCCATCACCAGTTTCCCCTCATTCATCACGAGAATACGGTCTGCCTGGGCCGCCTCGTCCATATAATGGGTGATCCATAGGATCGTAATCCCCTCTTTCTCATTTAATTCCCGTACCGCTTTTAATACCTCCCTGCGCCCCACCGGATCTAACATTGCTGTAGACTCGTCAAATACGATGCACTTTGGCTTCATAGCAAGCACGCCGGCGATGGCCACCTTCTGTTTTTGGCCGCCAGACAGATTATTGGGAGACTCTTTGCGGCATTTTAACAATCCTACCTTTTTCAGAGAATCTTCTACCCGTTCCCAGATCTCCTCCGTGGGCACGCCAAGATTCTCTGGTCCAAAACCAACATCCTCTTCTACTACATTGTGCACGATCTGATTGTCTGGATTCTGGAAAACCATCCCTGCCCGCTGTCTGATCTCCCACATCATATTCTTGTCGGAGGTGTCGATACCATCCACATAAACTGTTCCCTCCCCAGGAAGAAGAATGGCATTGATATGCTTCGCCAGTGTGGATTTGCCGGAACCATTGTGCCCCAGAACCGCCACAAATTCCCCTTTTTTCACCTGGAAAGACAGATGATCTACCGCTAGTTCCACACCGATGACCTCATCCTTTTCATCCCTGCGTATATATTCAAATACAAGATCTTTCACTTTTATCAAAACGGCACCATCCTAACTGTTTCTTCATAATTTCTGTGCTTGCTTTCTGCCTCAAATAAGATACGGCTATTATATCATTTATTGGGACAGGATACAAGAACACCTGAAAGGCTTTATTAAAAAAGCACCAAATAGATTGATGCTTTTTAACTATCATATATTATGTTTGAAATTCCTTAAACAATTAAAAATCAAATTCTTTGTGAACCGCATTCATCGCTTTGTTGGTATCTTCTTCGTCGATCAGCACCGTAACGCGGATTTCTGATGTTGAGATCTGCTGAATGTTGACATTGGCATCGTAGAGCGCCTCGAACATCTGGGCGGCAACGCCGGGGTTGGTCTGCATTCCTGCACCTACGATGGATACTTTGGATACATTTTTATTTACCTTTACATCCTGGCACTTGAGGCTGCCGCTGCGGTGTCTCTCAACGGTCTCCACCGCCACATCTGCCATATCCTCCGTCACGGTAAAGCTGATATCCTTTGTATTATCGCGTCCGATGGACTGCAGGATCATATCTACATTTACATTGTGGTTGGCAAGGTGGCGGAACAGCTTAAATGCCACTCCTGGCTGGTCCTCCAGACCTACAACTGCTATTCTGGCTACATTTTTATCACTTGCCACACCGCTGATAAGCATTTTTTCCATTTTTACTTCCTCCTTCACTATAGTACCTTCTGTTGTATTCAGACTTGAACGAACCACCAGCTGTACACCATACTTTTTCGCCATTTCCACAGAACGGTTGTGAAGAACCCCTGCTCCAAAGCTGGCGAGTTCAAGCATTTCATCATAGGTAATCTGGTCAAGTTTTTTAGCATCCTCTACAATACGCGGATCTGCGGTGTAGACACCATCTACATCTGTGTAGATCTCACAGGCATCGGCATGAAGCGTTGCCGCCAGAGCTACCGCTGTCGTGTCGGAACCGCCGCGTCCCAATGTCGTATAATCGTCGTATTTGCAGATCCCCTGGAAACCTGTCACAATTACTATTTTTCTCTGTTCCAGTTCATGACGGATACGATCCTTATCGATCTTGATCAGCTTCGCATTTCCCGCCACAGATGTCGTGTGCATTGCCACCTGAAAAGCATTCAAAGAGATGGACGGCACGCCCAGGGCATGCATCGCCATCGCCATAAGTGCCACGGAGGTCTGTTCTCCTGTGGTAAGCAGCATATCCAGCTCACGCTTCGGCGCGTTGGGATTGATATCATTTGCCATTTCCAGCAGCACATCCGTCTGCTTTCCCATAGCAGAAAGGACTACAACTACGTCATGTCCTTTTTTATAATCCTCTATACAACGGTTTGCCACATTAAAAATCCTCTCTTTATCAGCAACCGAAGTACCACCAAATTTCTTTACGATCAACATGTTCTTTTCTCCTCCTGTCATTTTGAAACAGATCCTAATAATTCTTTCATAAGCTGATACCCGTTTTCCTGGTAATTTCCACTCTTCTCAGCCTCTTTTTCATTATAATTCCACGTGTGCTCCTCTTCTGAAGTACTGTCATACAGAAGATAAGGAACTGGATCACTGGAATGAGTGCGGGTACAGATCGGGGTTGGATGATCCGGCATGATCAGCATACGGAAATCTTCTCCCAGCTCCTTCATTCTATTGTACACAGGACCAATAATTCTTTTATCTAGATACTCAATGGCTTTGATCTTTTTCTCCACACTTCCCTGGTGCCCCATCTCATCCGGCGCCTCCACATGGATGTAGACAAAATCATTGCCATCCTCTGTCACTGCCTTTACTGCAGCCTCCGCTTTCCCTTCATAGTTGGTCTCCAGGGTTCCATCCGCCCCTTTTACCTCTATATTATTCATACCGGCGCCCACCGCGATTCCTTTCAAAAGATCTACCGCTGAGATCATGGCGCCCTTTTTTCCAAATTTTTCTTTAAAATCATCCAGTTCCGGCTTTGTGCCTGCTCCCCAGAACCAGATAGAATTTGCTTTGTTCAGCCCCTTCTTCGCTCTCTCCACATTCAGAGGATGCTGGTTCAGTATATCATAACTCTTTTTCATCATCCCACGAAGTTTGTCATCTGCCGGAAGATATTCTCCGATCTTTTTTCCGAGAATATCATGAGGCGGGGTAAGCTCGGATACCTGTCCATGTTTCCAGATCGTACAGTGACGATAGCTGGTTCCCGTGTAAAACTGGTAGATATCATCCTCCATCTCCGTTTTCAGAGCCTCTAAGAGCACATTGGCATCTTCTGTGGATATCTCACTACTGCTGTGATCAAGGATTGTCTTCTCCTCATAAGGAAGGTCATCTTCCGAAAGCGTCACAATATTACAGCGGATGGCGATATCTCCTTCTTCCATATCTACACCGATACTCAGTGCTTCCAGCGGAGAACGCCCGGTATAGTACTGTTTGGGGTTATATCCCAAAACGGCAAGATTGGCTGTGTCACTCCCCGGTTTCATTCCCTCGGGAATAGTTTTTGACAGACCAAGTCTGGCTTTTTTTGAAATTATATCCATATTAGGTGTCGTGGCATATTCCAACGGTGTCCTGCCATCCAGCTCTTCTAAAGGCTGGTCTGCCATTCCGTCACCCAGAACAACAATATATTTCATTGTCTTTCCGTCCTTTCTTCTATCAGTCTTAAACCCATATCTATTATTTCAGCTTATGCAGACACCCGAATGCGTGTGATGAGTGTAGCAAAGCTCTGTGCCTTTGCTGCAAATTCCTTTTCCTTCAAAAGCCCGGTGATAAATCCACATTCTCCCGCAATTCCAGCTTCGATCATCTGAACTTCGCCAAACACTTCAGAAATCTTCTCCTTCTCAGATTCACCTACCCGGACAAAGAATCGGTTTTCCATCTCATCCACCGGCGTGATCTCAAGCTTTTGTGCACTCCAGGTAATGGAGACATTTTCTCCCTGATGTTTCACCGCTGCCACCACATCAGCCACCACCGCACTTGCGGTAGGAAGCTTTCCAGCTCCAGCGCCATAAAACATCACATCTCCCAGCATATTTCCCGTGACAGATATGCCGTTGAACACGTCATTTACACTGTAAAGCGGATGTGTACTGTCTATCATCTGCGGCGCCACCATCGCATACACCTGGTCACCCACCTTTTTGCTTGTAGCAAAAATCTTAATCGCCGAATTTATCTTCTTCGCATATTTAAAGTCCTCTGCTGTAATTTTCGTGATGCCTTCGGTATAAATATCCTCATAATCCACCTGTTTTCCATAAGCAAGAGAGGTGAGAATGGCAATCTTGCGGCAGGCATCGTAGCCTTCCACATCTGCTGTGGGATCTTTTTCCGCATAACCCAGTTCCTGCGCCTTTTTCAACACCTCGTCAAAATCAGCTCCCTCATCTGCCATCTTCGTCAGGATAAAGTTTGTCGTACCATTCAGGATTCCATTGATTTCCTGAATCTCATCTGCAGTAATACACTGGTTGAGCGGGCGAATAATCGGAATTCCTCCACCCACACTCGCCTCAAAGAAAAAGTTTACTTTTTTGTCCCTGGCGATCTGAATCAATTCAGCTCCGTGGGCTGCCACCAGTTCTTTGTTGGAAGAGCAGACACTTTTTCCATTTAGAAGAGCTGTCTTCACGAAATCATAAGCAGGTTTTGTACCGCCCATGGTCTCCACAATCACGCCCACTTCTTCATCTTCTGCAATTACATTATAATCATGGACAAGTATTTCCTGTACCGGATCCCCTGGGAAATCCCTAAGATCCAGAACATATTTCACCTCAACCTCTTCCCCCGCACGTCTCGCGATGCTTTCTGCATTGGTGCGGATCACCTCAACAACTCCGGAACCAATCGTTCCGTAACCTAATACTGCGATTTTCATTGTCTCCTCTTCCTTTCTATATGTAAATATCCCAGCGAAGCGCAGGCAGAACTACTCCTGCTTCTCTTCCTGAGACAGATCCAGCTCATCGATCAGATCGAAATCCTCTTCTGACATCAGCGCGTCGGGATTTATCACCACAATCAATTCACCGTCTCTTCTGGCGATAAAATCAATATAATCGGTCCCCTCCGTCTGCGCCTCTTTCGGGAAGGTCTGAATATTATCTCCTTCTGCCTGAAACACCTTATCCACGCTGTCCACCATACAGGCAATGCCTCTCTTACTTGTCCGGAGAAGCAGTATCTTGGTATCCTTTGTCATTTCGGCAGCAGGAAGATTTAACTTCGCCTGTATATCATAGACCGGATACACCTCATCCCGCACCACGATCGTTCCCAGAATGCAGTCCGGTGCTTCCGACAAAGAATGGATCTCCTGATAACTTTCCAGACTCTGCATTCCACTGATCTCAATTCCATATTCTCTGCCACTGATAAAAAACGTAATAATTTCTTTCATAAGCCCCTCCATCCCGGACAGTACTTCCCTGGCTCTGCCTCTTATCCTCTACATCAGTAACTTTTGGTAATTTCAACTATTGATCCATTTTAAATATCCATTGATGAACACATCCAGATCACCATCCATGACAGCCCCGACATTGCCGGATTCCACATTGGTTCTGTGATCCTTTACCATGGTATACGGCTGCATTACATAAGACCGGATCTGGTTGCCCCAGCCGATTTCTTTCTGTTCTCCGCGGATGTCAGATTCTTTTTCCAGATTTTCCTGCTGTTTCAGCATATACAGCTTTGCCTTCAGCATCTGCATCGCCTTGTCTTTATTCATATGCTGGGAGCGCTCGTTCTGACACTGTACCACAATTCCTGTCGGGAAATGGGTGATACGGATTGCTGAGGAAGTCTTATTGATGTGCTGGCCGCCGGCGCCACTGGAACGATACGTGTCGATACGGATATCATCGTCTGCGATCTCGATATCCAGATCCTGTTCGATATCCGGCATCACATCACAGGAAACAAAAGACGTCTGACGTTTACCCGCCGCATTAAAGGGAGAAATACGCACCAGACGATGTACACCATGTTCACTTTTCAGATACCCATAGGCATTGATTCCGTTGATCTGCAGGGTAACAGACTTGAGACCCGCCTCGTCACCATCCAGAAAGTCTAACATTTCTACAGAATACCCTTTTTTTTCTGCCCATCTCTGATACATCCGGCACAACATACTCGCCCAGTCACAGCTCTCTGTTCCCCCGGCTCCCGCGTGCAGGGTGAGAATGGCATTGCTCTCGTCATACTCACCTTTCAGCATTGTAGTGATACGAAGATCTTCAAAATCTTTCACAAACTCTTCCAGTTCCTCTTTGATCTCCGCTGCCAGTTCTTCGTCCTCTTCTTCATACGCCATCTCGATCAGCGTCATAATATCTTCATACTTTCCGCTGAGACCGTCGGCGCGGCTTACAATATCTTTGAGTTCCTTTACCTCTTTCATGGACTGGCTCGCCTTCTCTGCATCCTCCCAGAAATCCGGAGCCTCCATATTTTTTTCCAGCTCCTCGATACGAAACTGCTTCTCGCCAAGATTCAGGGAATCCCTGACCTCAGCGAGAGGCTTCTCATAAGAGGAGAGTTCGACTTTATAATTATCTAACTCGACCATTTTTCAACCCTCTGATTCACCTTATCTGCCGCAGCAGTATTTATATTTCTTTCCGGACCCGCATGGACACGGAGCATTACGGCTGACCTTATCTGATTTTCTCGTGACCGGGGCATTGGCAGAATCATCCTTGTTGGTTCCTGTCTCCTTCGCCACCTGCTCACGCTCTACCTTCTGCTCAATACGGACATGCATCAATGCCTTCACCGTCTCTTCCCGGATCGACTCTGTCATCTCCGCAAACATATCATAACTCTGGAAGCGGTACTCTGTCACTGGATCTCTCTGTCCATATGCCTGCAGTCCGATTCCCTGACGCAGCTGATCCATATCGTCAATATGGTTCATCCAATGCTGGTCAGTGACCTTCAGAAGAATGACACGCTCGATCTCCCGGATCTGCTCTGATTCCGGAAACTCTGCTTCCTTCATCTCATAGAGGTGAAGCGCCTCTTCTTTTAACCTCTGGATCAGTTCATTTTTATTGATGCTCTTATCCCTCTCCGCATCAAAGGTAATCGGCTCAACGGGAATGATAGGCAGCAGATTCATATTCAACTCACTAAGATCCCACTCTTCCGGAATCTGATCGTCTCCAATGGTCCTGCCCACATACTTTTCAATTACTTCATCCATCATACCATAAATGGTATCGCGCATGCTCTCCCCATCCAGAACTTTACGTCTCTCTGCATAGATGAGCTCTCTCTGCTGGTTGTTGATGATATCATACTCCAGCAGATTCTTACGGATTCCGTAGTTGTTGCCCTCGATCTTCATCTGGGCGCGCTCGATGGCTTTGTTCAGCATTCGGTGCTGAATCTGTTCGCCCTCCGGCATTCCAAGGGAATTAAATATATTCATCAGGTTCTGGGAACCAAACAGACGCATCAGGTCATCCTCAAGAGAGATATAAAACTTAGATTCACCGGGATCTCCCTGACGTCCGGAACGTCCCCGCAGCTGATTATCGATACGTCTGGACTCGTGCCGCTCCGTGCCGATGATCCTTAATCCTCCCAGGTCCTGGACTCCTTCTCCCAGCTTGATATCCGTACCACGACCTGCCATGTTGGTAGCGATGGTCACCGCTCCAGCCAAACCGGCATCGGCAACAATCTCTGCCTCCATCTCATGGTATTTAGCGTTCAGTACTTTATGCTTAATGCCCCGTCTCCGAAGCAGATCACTGAGCTCCTCCGATGCTTCAATGGTGATCGTACCCACTAACACCGGCTGCTTCCTCTCATAGCAGTCTGCAATATCCTCTACGATGGCATTCAATTTTTCTTTTTTCGTCTTGTACACGGAATCGTTGTGATCGATACGCGCCACTGGTTTATTGGTAGGAACCTCCACAACATCCATGCCGTAGATCTCACGAAATTCTTTTTCTTCGGTAAGGGCGGTACCGGTCATACCACATTTTTTCGCATATTTATTAAAGAAGTTCTGGAAAGTGATCGTCGCCAGTGTCTTGCTCTCACGCTTAACCTTCACATGCTCCTTTGCCTCGATGGCCTGATGGAGACCGTCGGAATAACGGCGCCCTGGCATGATACGTCCCGTAAATTCATCGACGATCAGCACCTCATCATCTTTTACCACATAATCCTTGTCTAAGAACATGAGATTGTGCGCACGCAGAGCAAGGTTGATACAGTGCTGGATCTCCAAATGCTCCGGATCTGCCAGATTCTCGATATGGAAAAAGCGCTCCACTTTTGCCACACCCTGGGCGGTGAGGTTCACCGTCTTTTCCTTTTCATCCACAACAAAATCACCGGTCTCATTGTCATCTTCTTTCATGATGATGTCCATTTTAGACAGTTCTTTTGCCGTTCCCCGCTTAAGCTGCTTTGCCAGGTTGTCACATGCTTCATAGATCTTGGTCGATTTTCCACTGCTGCCGGAAATGATCAGCGGTGTCCTCGCCTCGTCGATAAGTACCGAGTCCACCTCGTCCACAATGGCATAGTGAAGCTCTCTCTGTACCAGCTGCTCTTTATAAATAACCATGTTATCACGGAGATAATCAAATCCAAGCTCATTATTCGTAGCATAGGTAATATCACAGTTATAGGCTTCTCTTCTCTCATCATTGTCCATGCTGTTCAGGATACAACCCACTGTCAGCCCAAGAAACTCATGGATCTGTCCCATCCACTCCGCATCACGCTTCGCCAGATAGTCATTGACCGTAACGATATGGACACCCTTGCCCTCTAAGGCATTCAGATATGCCGGAAGCGTGGACACCAGCGTCTTTCCTTCACCGGTACGCATTTCTGTGATACGTCCCTGATGCAGAATCACGCCGCCGATCAGCTGCACCCGGTAATGGCGCATGCCAATAGTCCGCTTGGATGCCTCTCTGACAACGGCATATGCCTCCGGAAGAATGTCATCCAGGGATTCCCCTTCTGACAACCG
>OFFP01000399.1_pt1 | contig 36121 bp, 33 predicted proteins | sample 1521431 | NCBI WGS metagenome assembly OFFP01 (sample SAMEA3504104, study PRJEB24116) | mouse gut metagenome | biome: mouse gut; feature: mouse-associated habitat; material: faeces | place: Denmark | collected 2011
GACAGAGGTCTGAAAGCCCCATGAAATAAGGGCTGAAGATTCCGAGAAGTTATGGTCCCGGAAAGGAGGAGAGGCCGGGTGAAAAGGAAGGAAAAGAAAGAACAGTGCTGCGGCTGCGGCGCCTGCGCGCAGGTCTGCCCGAAAAACTGTATTGTCATGAAACCGGACAGGGAGGGGTTTCCCTATCCGGAGACGGCAGGGGAGGGCTGCATTTCCTGCGGCTTATGTGAAAAAGTCTGTCCTGTTCCGGAGAAAATGCCCCGGGGAAATTCTGTCCCGGGCTGCTGTGTGGGCTATGCGGAGGATGAGGAAATAAGGGCCTGCAGTTCCAGCGGCGGTGTCTTTTACCTGCTTGCCGGGGCCGTACTTGGCCCGGGGGGGTACTGTACGGTGCGGCGTCGGATGAGGAACAGGGGGTGCGGCATATCCGGGTGGATTCGGCATCCGACCTATGCCTGTTGAGAGGGAGCAAATATTTACAGAGCAGAACAGGAGATACCTTTTCGCAGGCCAGGGCGGACCTGGAGGCCGGACGCACCGTGCTTTACAGCGGGACAGCCTGCCAGATTGCCGGATTAAAGCGGTTTCTGGTACGGGATTATGAAAAACTATATACGGTGGATGTGCTGTGCCACGGCGTGCCAAGCCCGGCGGTATGGAAAAAGTACCTGGAATGGCAGGTGAAAAGGCACGGGGCAGGCAGTGTGCAGCGAGTGTTTTTCCGGAATAAGGACCATGGATGGAAGCAGTATGCCGTGAAACTGGTTTTCGATAACGGAAGAACGTATACAAAGGTACACCGGGAGGACCCGTTCATGCAGATGTTCCTGGGGAATATCTGTCTGCGGCCCTCCTGCCACGCCTGCAGGTTCAAGGGACTGGACAGGCCCTCGGACCTGACCATCGGGGATGCCTGGGGGGTGGATTCCGTGGAGCCGGGGATGGATGACGACAAAGGCACTTCCGTTATCCTGATCCATTCCGCCGGTGGAGAGAAGCTTCTGGCGGAGGCTGCGCAGGGGATCCGGCTGCGCAGGACGGAGGTGGAGCGTATCCTGCCGCCGTCTGCGGACAGCAGGAAATCCGTGGCCCCCCATCCCGGGAGGAAGAAGTTTTTCAGGGCGCTGAACCTGTTTGGCACAGGCGTTTTTTCCTTATGGAGGTTCAGGAATACTGCCGGAAGGATAAAAAGAAAGGCAGAAAAGCTGGCCGGGCGCTGAAAGGGTATCCGGAAAAGGAGCGTTTTATGGATACATTTTATACGGCAGAACAAAATCTGCAGATGCTGATTTACCTGATGAAACAGCACGGCATAAGGAAGGTGATCGCTTCCCCGGGAGCCACCAACATCACTTTCGTGGCAAGCATACAGCAGGATCCGTACTTTGAAATCTATTCCGCTGCGGACGAACGGTCAGCGGCGTACATGGCCTGCGGCCTGGCGGCAGAGAGCGGGGAGGCAGTGGCCCTGAGCTGCACCGGGGCCACCGCGTCCCGGAATTATGTTCCCGGGCTGACGGAAGCTTTTTACCGCAAGCTGCCGGTTCTGGCCATTACCAGTACCCAGCACACAGGAAGGATAGGGCAGCTCTGCCCCCAGGTGGTGGACCGCTCCGTCATCCAGAACGACATAGCGGTGATGAGCGTCCAGATTCCTTCCGTCCATGACGGGGAGGACGAGTGGGCCTGCAATGTGAAACTGAACGAGGCTCTTCTGGCGCTGCGGCACAGGGGGGGCGGTCCGGTACATATTAACCTTGTCACGGTTTACAGCAGGGATTTCAGTGTCAGGGAGCTTCCGGCGTACAGGGTCATACGCAGGGTGGAGAGGGGAGATACCTTTCCGGCCGTTCCTGCAGGCAGGGTGGGAATTTTTGTGGGGGCACATCTGAAGTGGGGGATGGAACTGACCGCGCAGGTAGAGGCATTCTGCAGAAAATACAACGGGGCGGTATTCTGCGATCACACGAGCAATTACCATGGCAGATACAGGATACAGTACAACCTGATCTGCGGGCAGGCGCAGTATCGGAATGAAACTGCAGAGATGGATCTTCTCATCGATATGGGGGAGATGTCGGGAGCCTATATGGGCTTCAGGCCAAAAGAAGTATGGCGGGTAAATCCGGACGGCCGGGTCAGGGACACTTTCCGGAAACTGGCATATGTGTTTGACATGGAGGAAGCGGACTTTTTTGCCTGTTACGCTGCACAGGAGGGGAAGGACGGAGGGGATATGCCCTATTACACGGAATGCAGGGAAGTTTTTGACATAATTACAGGCAGGATTCCGGAGCTTCCCTTTTCCAATGCATGGATGGCGCAGCAGACCATAGGCAGGCTGCCGGAAAACAGCGTGCTTCACCTGGGGATTCTGAATACCCTGCGGACCTGGAATTTTTTTGAGGCGCCGGACAGTGTGGACTGTTATTCCAATACCGGGGGATTCGGCATTGACGGCCTGGTGTCCGCCATCGTGGGGGCAGCCCTGGCGGACAGGGAAAGGCTGCATTTCCTGGTGCTTGGGGACCTGGCGTTTTTCTACGACATGAACGCCGCGGCAAACAGGCATGTGGGAAAAAACGTCAGGATACTGCTTGTAAATAACGGCTGCGGAACGGAATTTAAGAATTACAGCCATTTCGGGGCCAGGTTTGGTGACGGGGCGGACGATTTTATTGCGGCGGCCGGACATTACGGGAGACAGTCCAGGGAACTGGTGCGGAATTATGCCGAAAATCTGGGCTTTACCTATCTAAGCGCAGCCGCCAGGGAAGAGTACCTGGAAAAGGTGAAACTGTTTCTGGCGCCGGAAGCAGCGGAGAAACCGATACTGTTTGAGGTGTTTACCAGTCCGGAGGAGGAAAGCGCTGCCCTTGAACGGATGAACCATATCCTGGCCAGCCCGCCGGGGGCGGCAGACAGGGTGAAACAGGCTGCAAAAGGGATTCTGGGGGAGAAGGGAGTCAGCGTCCTGAAGGCGCTTGCAAAGAGGTGAGACGGTGAAAATACTGGTTCTGGGAGGAACAGGGGCAATGGGGGAACCCCTGGTGGGGCTGCTTGGGGAGGCGGGGAATGAGGTGCATGTCACCACGCGGCAGGAAAGAAAGCCCGGGGAAGGAATCCGCTATTTTACCGGCAATGCCCGTGAGGAGGGTTTTTTAAGGGGGATTCTGGAGAAGGGATACGATGCCGTCCTGGATTTCATGGTCTACGGTTCCGGGGAGTTCCGGGACAGGCTGCCGCTGTTTCTGGAAAATACGGACCAGTATTTCTTTTTCAGCTCGGCCCGCGTCTATGCCCGGTCAGGGGAACCGCTTACGGAGGCGTCCCCCAGGCTGCTGGATGTATGCAGGGACAGGCAGTACCTGGAGACGGATGAGTATGCCCTTGCGAAGGCCAGGGAGGAAGACCTGCTCTTAACATGCGGCAGGAAAAACTGGACAATCATACGGCCTTATATTACCTACAATCACCGGCGGCTCCAGCTGGGCGTATATGAGAAAGAACACTGGCTCTGGAGGGCGCTGAAGGGGAGGACGATTGTTCTGCCGGGGGATATTGCGGAGAGAAGCACAACAATGACCTATGGGCCGGATGTGGCTGCCGCGGTTGCGAAACTGGTTGGAAATCCCGGGGCACTGGGGCAGGTGTTTCACATTGCCGCGGAAGAGCGTGCTGCCTGGAAGGAGGTTCTGGAAATATATCTGGAGGTAATTGAGGAAAGGACAGGCATCCGGCCGAAAGTTCTGATGCCGGAGGATTCCGCAGGGCTTCAGAAGGTCTGGAACGGGGCGCAGATAAAATATGACCGTCTGTATGACCGGACATTCGACGGGAAAAAGTTGGCGGAAGTCTGCGGGGATACGGCGTTCAGGGATCTGCGGAGCGGTCTGCGGGAATGCCTGAATGCATTCCTGGACAGTCCCGTGTGGCTTGGCTTTAACTGGAGGTATGAGGCCTGGGCAGACCGGTGCGCGGGGGAGAGGACCCGGCTCGGGGACATTGAGGGAAGACGGAACAGGCTGGGGTATCTGAAAGAAAGATATCTGTAGGGAAACAGGAGGACAGGAAATTGGGTGGCAGCGGAAATCAGGTTGTGACAGAGGGGAGAAAAGGAGCAGCTTATTGATGGGTTCATTGAAATATGGTGGAGGAAAGAGATGCATGAATGCCAAAACGAAGACGTGCCTTGACCTGTTAGGCAGGAGCGTAATCATATTAATCGATATCCATTATATGCTAGGGGGGGCATTTTTGAGCATTTTTTTCCCATACAGAAGCTTCCTGAATTATCTTGCAGCAGCAATAGTTGGTTTCATTATTTTATGGCGATATAGTTGTAGAGGGTATAGCAGAAGTGAAATCGTATGGATGACATTAATTCTGGGGACAGGGATGCTGTATGCCTGTGTTTCAGATGAGTTCTCATTGGTGATTTCCGCAATGGGCATCTTTGCGTTTATGAATGTAGACAGGGCAGGTTTATTTTTTGATATGTTTCTGGAAAAATTAAGTTTCGTTATCATTAGTGTCGTCTGCTCCATAGGAAAGATTATACCGACCCAAAGCGGAAGCTATGAGCGGTTATACAGCTTCTTTGGCGACGGGATAGTATACCGCAGATCCCTGGGATTTAGAAACTATAATACATTAGGACTCATGGTATTTGAACTGATGGTATTATATGTGCTGCTTGTCAACGAAAAGTATAAGAGAAGATTGAAAGCAAGGGAATATATCTTTCTGACCGGCACATTAATTTTGAGTTACGCAGTCAACGGTTCAAGAACTGCACTGATTGGAGGAATTGTGTTATTGGCTGCATTGGCATTCAGCGACTTGGGGTGGCTTAGGCTGAGAGTACTGAAGGCCATGATTACGGCAGTCCTTATAGGAGGGTGCTGTATTTTTTCTTTTGGAATCGTACTGCTTCATGACCAGAGCCCCATGCTGTACCAGAAACTGGATAACATATTGCAGGCAAGGCTGCGTTTTGTATACAGACATATGTTGAAGTTCGGTATCAGGATATTTGGAAACAATATACAGGACATGACCGGATTCTGGGGAGATGAAGTGGGATTTCACTGGATTTCCCTGGACTGCGGATATGCAGCAATGATGATCAAGTATGGTTTGATTGTGACTTCCCTGGCAGTGTTTTTGCACATTATGTATTGCTATGGCAGGCAATGTGCGGTGGAGCGTTATGTGTTGTGTGTCATGTTGGCAGCAGGTATTTATAATATTTCGGAAAATATATTGCTATTCCCCACGATGAATTTTTCGTTGCTGTACTTGGCAGATGTGATCAGCGGGAACAGGATAAGGGGGCCGGGGGGAGGGACGGTGAGGCTTTCCTGTCCGGCGGATGGCGGAAGTCCTGCGGAACAGGAGAGTAGCGGTTAAGAATGCTGATATTTGTCGATATTTGTCGACGGAACGGGTATTTATGTATAATGGGGTATTTGATATCATAGGGGCAGGGTAATTACGGCCTGATATATCGATGGAAGCGTACAGCCCAACTGCAGAAGCGGGAATGCATTGACGGCCTGCAGACAATAAGGCGAAAGCGCGGCGAGGAGAAGGAAAGGTGCCTGCATACGATACAGATGAAATTCAAATATCCCTCCCGGATATGATTCAAACGATCTGGGAACTGCGTGTCCCTGCCGTATTGCTTGCGGTGATCGGCGGTATTCTTGGATTTATGGCTTCAGCCTCCCGGCCGACCGCCTATGTGACAACGGCATCCATGATTGTGACGGCAGAGTCGCCCTCCGGTCTGTACCAGGACGAAAAGTCTGTGCCGGGGACAGCGGATTTCACGATAGCCCGGAACCTGTCAGCCTATGTGCAGTTCCTGGCGACTACAGATTTGGTGCTGAGCCGGGTGGCGGAGGCGAGCGGCGTTTCCGATAAGGAGTCCGAAGGCATGATTCATGCCCTGCAATCGGCTGTTAAGGTTTCACAGGTCGGGGAGACAACGGCATTGATTGTCTCTCTTTCCTGGGAAGATTCCGAGCAGGCACAGGCTCTTTTGGACTCCCTCATGGATGTCCTTCCCGATGTGATGCTGGAATTGCTGGATATCGGGGCAGTGAAGGTTGTAGACGAGGCCGGCCAGGCTGTAATCAGCAGCGGTCGGGGAGGGCAGGATCTTTATCCGCTGATTGGGATGGCAGGGGGATTTGCCGTTATCTGCGTCATAAGTATTGTATACAGCATCCGGCATCCCAGGGTAAGGGATGAGCGGAGCCTTAAGGACTGCGGTGTGGAATTCCTGGGCAGGATTTCAAGGCGGAGGACAAGGGATAAGGGCGAGGATGCCGCATATCTGGATGCCGTTTTTCCCGATACGGAAAACGGAGCGGGGGAGGCGGACAGGGACAGCAGGGATTACAGGGATGCGGAGAAAAACCGCATTTCATATGACCGCCTTGCAGCTGTGTTCCGCCACGAATTGGAATACCGGCACAAGAAGATCATTGCGGTGGCCTCTGCCAATCCGGGTGAAGGAAAGACTACAGTTATATACAATCTGGCGCTTGCCATGCAGGAAACAGGCTGCAGGGTTCTGCTTCTGGATTATGATTTCCGGCATGGGTCTCTCTATCAGTATGCCAAAAGGCATAAGGGGTACGACGGGGACACAAGAGAGCCAAGGGACGGTAATCTGAGAAAATTTGTGGAGAAGCTGGACAGCGGGATATACACGGTTGTGGGCTTCGCAAAACAGAAAATATTTCGAGGAGAAGGGGAACTTGCCGCAGCCATTCGGGAACTTGCTGCGGATTTCGAGTTGATTCTCATAGATACACCTGCCGTTCGGGTTTATCCGGATATACTGCAGATTGGGAAGCTGGCGGACGGCGTGCTGCTGGTGGTACGGGAGGATATGGCGACGGTGGACGCGGTGTATGAGGCAGTGAAGGAACTGAATGCGGCGGGAATCGACATTATCGGCGGGGTGCTGAACTGCGTGTGAGCAGCAGGCGCCCTTTTTTGCATACTTCCGGGACAGAAGTATTGCAAGTCTGAATTTTTCAGTGTATAATTCTAAAAGAAAGCAGGAAAGTTCTTTTTTCCGCGGATAATAAAAAAGAAAGCATACCATGTCCGGGAGGACGGCGGGCAGGGGTGCGCAGGGAGAGAAGAGATGAGCAAGAAACCGGTAGTATTAATGATTCTGGACGGGTACGGACTCAATGAGAAGACAGAGGGCAATGCAGTGGCGCTGGCGAAGACCCCTGTGATGGACAGGCTGATGGCGGAGTGCCCTTTTGTGAGAGGCAATGCCAGCGGCATGGCGGTAGGCCTTCCCGAGGGACAGATGGGCAATTCAGAGGTAGGCCATCTGAACATGGGCGCAGGCCGCATTGTATATCAGGAGCTGACCAGGATTACCAAGGAGATTCAGGACGGCACCTTTTTCGAGAATCCCGCTCTGCTGAAGGCGGTGGAAAACTGTAAGAAGAACGGCAGCGCCCTTCACCTGATGGGCCTTTTGTCCGACGGCGGGGTGCACAGCCACAATACCCATCTGTACGGCCTGCTGGAGCTGGCAAAGAAGAACGGCCTGGAGAACGTATATGTGCACTGCTTCCTGGACGGGCGCGACACTCCTCCTGCCAGCGGCAAGGAATACGCAGTGGAGCTGGCAAAAGAAATGGAGAAAATCGGCGTAGGCAAAATTGCGTCTGTTATGGGACGTTATTACGTAATGGACAGGGATAACAACTACGACAGAGTGAAGCTGGCCTATGACGCCATGACAAAGGGAGAGGGCCTGACGGCAGACTGTGGAATCTGCGGCATTCAGGCGTCCTATGACAGGGGCGAGACGGATGAATTTGTGAAGCCCACTCTGGCTGTGGAGGACGGAAAGCCCGTTGCCACCATTCAGAGCGGAGATTCCATTATCTTCTTTAACTTCCGTCCGGACAGGGCCAGGGAGATTACCAGGGCTTTCTGTGACGACGATTTCAAGGGATTTGACAGAGGGCAGAGACTGGATGTGACCTATGTGTGCTTCTCCGATTATGACCCTACCATCCCCAACAAGGACGTGGCATTCCACAAGGTTTCCGTCACCAATACTTTCGGGGAATGGCTGGCGGCAAACGGCATGAAGCAGGCCCGTATTGCGGAGACGGAGAAATACGCCCATGTGACTTTCTTCTTCAACGGCGGCGTGGAGGAACCTAACGAAGGGGAGGACAGGGTACTGGTGAATTCCCCCAAGGATGTGGCAACTTATGATCTGAAGCCCCAGATGAGCGCATACGAAGTGTGCGACAAGCTCTGCGAGGCCATCCGCTCCCATCAGTATGATGTGATTATCATCAATTTTGCAAATCCGGACATGGTTGGGCATACGGGCGTGCTGGATGCTGCTGTGAAAGCAGTGGAGGCAGTGGATGAGTGCGTGGGCAGGGCAGTGGAAGCCGTTAAGGAAGTGGACGGCGCCATGTTTATCTGCGCGGATCACGGCAATGCGGAGATGCTGGTGGACGAAGAGACCGGTGAGCCCTTTACCGCCCATACCACCAATCAGGTGCCCTTTATCCTGGTGAATTATGACCAGGCCTATACCCTCCGTGAGAACGGATGCCTGGCGGATATTATCCCCACGCTGATCCAGATCATGGGAAAAGAACAGCCTGCGGAGATGACAGGGAAGTCGCTGCTGGTTCAGAAGTAAGAAATAAAGAAGGAGCTGTCCTGAAGGACCGGAAGCTTCGCCGGCAGAAGAGAAAATCCGAAACGGAAAAGAACTTCCCGCGGCAGAAAGGACAGGGATGACAGAGGAACCATGGATTGTAGAGATACGATTGTGGTTCCTTTTTAACGAAGACGAGGAGGAAGCGTATGACAAAGGTGACATTGGGAAAAACAGGCATTACCGTGGAGAAAAATGCCTTCGGGGCGCTGCCCATACAGCGGATATCCAGGGAGGAGGCAGTGAAGCTTCTGCGGAAGGCCTATGACCATGGCGTGACTTTCTACGACACAGCCCGTTTCTACACGGACAGCGAGGAGAAAGTGGGGGAAGCCTTTGAAGGCATGCGGGAAAAGGTGTATATCGCCACCAAGACAGGGGCTTCGGACGCGGAAGGGTTCTGGAAGGATCTTGGGACCTCCCTTGGGAATCTGCGCACGGATTATGTCGATCTATATCAGTTCCACAATCCGGCATTCTGTCCGAAACCCGGAGACGGCAGCGGGCTCTACGAGGCCATGCTGGAGGCGAAGGAGAAAGGCATGGTCCGGCATATCGGCATCACGAACCATCGTCTGAATGTGGCGGAGGAAGCCATCCAAAGCGGCCTGTATGAGACGCTGCAGTTTCCTTTTTCCTATCTGGCCACGGAGAAAGAGCTTGGTCTGGTGGAAAAATGCGCCCGGGCGGACATGGGTTTTATCGCCATGAAGGCATTGGCAGGAGGGCTGATCACAAACTCTGCAGCCGCCTATGCCTATCTGGCGCAGTATGAGAATGTGCTGCCCATCTGGGGCGTGCAGCGGGAGCGGGAACTGGATGAATTCCTGTCCTACATAGACAATCCGCCGGTTCTGAACGAGGAGCTGTCCGCTGTCATCGCCGGGGACAGGGAAGAGCTTTTAGGGGATTTCTGCCGGGGATGCGGATACTGCATGCCCTGTCCCGCAGGCATCGAGATCAATACCTGTGCCAGGATGAGCCTGTTGATCCGCCGTTCCCCCTCTGCGGCCCAGCTCACGCCCGGGGCGCAGGAGATGATGAAAAAAATTGAAAACTGTCTCCACTGCGGCAGATGTAAGGCCAAATGTCCTTACGGGCTGGATACGCCTGGGCTTCTGGAGAAAAATTACCAGGATTACCGGGAGATACTGGCAGGGAAGACTTATTGAGGAAGCTTCACGGAGCCGGTTTACAGCCTTTTGCCCGTGAAGCAACCTGGGGTTAAAGGAGAGGCATTTGGGAAAGGGTTTGGATAAGCGCATGGCCAGCATGCCTGCTGCAGCGCACAGGAAGGACAGGTATGAAGATTACAATAATAGGCGGTGGAAATATCGGGACATTAATGGCGGCGGAAGCTGCTGCCAAAGGGCATGAGGTTACCATGTTCACTTCCCGGCCAGGGGACTGGAATAAAGAAATTCAAGTTTATAATAATGCGGAAGAGCCGCTTCGCACTGGTTTTTTATCCGGGATAACCGATTCCCTGGAGGAGGCGCTGGAAGCAGCTGATTATGTATGGGTTACGCTGCCGGCACAGCTGTTTTCGGTGTTTGCGGATAAAATGCTGCCCCTTGTACATAAAGGGCAGAAAATAGGGATCATACCGGGAAGCGGGGGGGCGGAATTTGCCTTCCGGCATCTGATTGAGAAGGGATGCGTTCTGTTTGGTTTACAGCGGGTACACAGTATTGCAAGGTTAAGGCAATACGGCAAATCAGTATATGAACTTGGGCGGAAACCGGAAATGCATATCGGGGCAATTCCTGCATCGGATACGGCCGATATCTGCCGGGTAATGGAGGAAATATTTGACATGCCATGCAGGGCATTGGGGAATTACCTGTCGGTAACACTGACGCCTTCGAATCCGATTCTTCACACGACGCGTTTGTATTCCATGTTCAAAGATTATAAAACGGGAGACGCGTATCCGGAACAGATTCTCTTCTATGAGGAGTGGACAGTCGGCGCTTCGGAAATGCTGCTTGCCTGTGACGCGGAGCTTCAGAAATTATGCAGGGTAATTCCGCTGGATTTAAGTTCTGTTGTGTCTCTGGCAGATTATTATGAAAGCAGGACAGCGGATGCGATGACCGAAAAAATCCGCGGCATTAAAGCATTTAAAGGGCTGGTTTCACCGATGAAAAAGGTGAATGATGCCTGGGTTCCGGACTGGAATTCACGTTATTTTACGGCAGATTTTCCGTTTGGACTCAAAATTATGAAAGATATTGCGGGAATCTTTCATGTTGAAACGCCCAATATTGATATGGTCTGGGACTGGTACGAGGATGCTGCAATGGAAGACGGCACAGAAGTATTCAATGTGGATCTTACGGCTGATGAATTCCTAAATTTGTATAAAGAACAATAATTTGAATAGCAGGCCTTTTTTTCGGGCAATTTATACGCAAGGATTACGAATGAGCATGTTCATAATGCGGAACAGAAAAGAGCGAATGAATATGCTCAAGCGTATAAGAAAAACAATTACCCGAAAAGGAGGCATATGTTATGGCCATATATCTTGAAATAAAATCCGTCCATGCCCGGGAAATTCTGGATTCCAGGGGAAATCCCACGGTGGAGGCGCAGGTTACGGTACGAAACCAGGAGAACGGAAAGCTTTATGCAGGGACGGCAGCAGTACCTTCCGGCGCCAGCACGGGAAGATTTGAGGCAGTGGAGCTGCGGGACGGCGAGCCGCGCTATTTTGGGCTGGGCGTGCAGCATGCCGTGAAAAACGTCAACGAGAAGATTGCCCCTGCCCTCATGGGAAAAAATGCTTTGAACCAGATTCAGGTGGACAGGATACTGGTTGAGCTGGACGGCACGGAAAACAAGGAAAACCTGGGTGCCAATGCCACGCTTTCCGTCTCCCTGGCCTGTGCGAAGGCATCTGCCGGCGCCCTTTCCCTGCCCCTGTACCGCTATGTGGGAGGCACCGGGGCACATCTGCTGCCCGTACCCATGATGAATATCCTAAACGGCGGCAAACACGCAGCAAACACGGTGGATTTCCAGGAATTCATGATTATGCCAACCTGTGCGGACAGTTTTGCCGACGGGCTGCGTATCTGTGCGGAAACCTATCATAACCTGAAGAAGATCCTGCAGGGCAAGGGACTCTCTACGGGCGTAGGGGACGAGGGCGGATTTGCACCGGATCTGCCGGATGCGGAGAGCGTATTGGAGCTGTTGGTAGAGGCAATCAGGGCTTCCGGCTACAGGCCTGGAGAGGATGTATGGATCGCCATGGATGCGGCATCCAGTGAATTATACAACGAAAAAACGGATATGTATCATTTTCCCGGTGAGAGCAGCCTGAAAGGGGAAGAGGTGATACGCAGTGCCGATGAGATGATTTCCTATTTTGAGACACTGACCCAGAACTTCCCGATCATATCCATTGAGGACGCCCTGGCGGAAGACGACTGGGAGGGATGGCAGAAGCTGACCCAGAGGCTGGGCGGAAAGGTGCAGCTGGTGGGAGACGATTTGTTTGTCACCAATAAAAAGAGGCTGGCAGCGGGAATCAAGCTGGGAACAGCAGGCTCCATTCTGGTGAAGGTGAACCAGATAGGCACCCTTACCGAGGCCTTCGAGGCAGTGGAACTGGCTCACAAGAACAATTATACGGCAGTGATGTCCCATCGTTCCGGAGAGACGGAGGACACCACAATCGCGGATCTGGCCGTGGCGTGGAACACGGGACAGATTAAAACCGGTGCGCCCTGCCGCAGCGACAGGGTGGCAAAGTACAACCGGCTGCTGCGGATAGAGGAGGAGCTGGGGGAGGCCGCGGAATATCCCGGGCTGACGGCATTCCATGTGCAGTAGCTTCCTGTAAAACAGAAGATACTCCCGGGTGTTTTTGTGCGGGGGCTGCCGCATTCAGAAATTTATGGCCCTTAATGCGGCAGCTCCTGATTTTACATAAAGCATATAAAGGATTGTGACAGACAGGGCGCTGAACTGTTACCGCTTATTTACCCCTGAGGTGAAGATTTGTTATATTTCCGCTATACAAAATGGAAATTCATGATATAATAGATTTCGGTACCCAAAACGGCAGATGGATATGTCCTTATGGAATCGGCAATTCTTGAGTACAATGGATTTGGGAGGAAGAACATATGAAACCATATGGTGTAAACGAATTAAGAAGAATGTTCCTGGAATTCTTTGAGAGCAAGGAACATCTGAAGATGAAGAGCTTTTCACTGGTGCCCCACAATGACAACAGCTTATTGATTATCAATTCCGGCATGGCGCCCTTAAAGCCCTATTTTACAGGGCAGGAGCTTCCGCCCAGACGCAGGGTCACCACCTGCCAGAAATGCGTCCGTACCGGCGATATCGAGAATGTGGGCAAGACCGCAAGGCATCTGACCTTTTTCGAGATGCTGGGAAATTTTTCCTTTGGCGACTACTTTAAGCATGAGGCCATTGCGTGGAGCTGGGAATTCCTGACGGAGGTGGTGGGCATGGAGCCGGAGCGTCTCTATCCTTCCATCTACAGCGAGGATGAGGAAGCCTTCGAGATCTGGACGAAGGAAATCGGTGTGCCGGCGGAGAAGATTACCCGCTTTTACCGGGATGAGAACGGAAAATGCGACAATTTCTGGGAGCATGGCGCAGGTCCCTGCGGTCCCTGTTCCGAGATCTACTATGACAGGGGACTGAAGTACGGCTGCGGCAAGCCCGACTGCAGGGTGGGCTGTGAATGCGACAGGTTTATGGAAGTTTGGAACAATGTGTTTACCCAGTTTGACAATGACGGCCACGGCAACTATACGGAGCTGGCACAGAAAAATATCGATACCGGAATGGGACTGGAGCGTCTGGCGGTGGTGGTGCAGGATGTGGACACCGTATTCGATATCGATACCATGAAGGCAATCAGGGACAGAATCTGCCGGATCGCCGGGACGGAATATGGGGCGGACGCGGTGAAGGATGTGTCTATCCGCCTGATTACCGACCATATCCGTTCCACTACATTTATGATCAGCGACGGCATCCTGCCCTCCAATGAGGGACGAGGGTATGTACTCAGACGGCTGATACGCCGCGCGGCCAGGCACGGAAGACTCCTGGGAATCACGGATAAGTTTATGGCATCCTTGAGCGAGACTGTAATCGACGAGAGCAGGGACGGTTATCCGGAGCTGGAGGAGAAGCGGGCGTTTATTCTGAACGTGCTTACCCAGGAGGAGGACAAGTTTGACAAGACCATCGACCAGGGATTGAGCATCCTGGGGCAGATGGAAGCGGAGATGAAGGAAAACGGCATTACGGAACTTTCCGGGGAGAATGCTTTCAAGCTCTACGATACTTACGGATTTCCCATGGATTTGACACAGGAAATCCTGGAAGAGAAGGGTTTTACCATAGATGAAGCTGGCTTCGGCGTCTGTATGGAGCGTCAGCGCGAGATGGCGCGCAAGGCCCGCAAGGTGACTAACTACATGGGGGCGGATGTGACGGTGTATGAGTCCATTGACCCATCCGTTACCACACGGTTTGTAGGCTATGACAGGCTGCGGCACAATTCGAAAATAACCGTATTGACCACGGAGAGCGAACTGGTGGAGGCTCTGACGGACGGTCAGACAGGAACGGTTATCGCGGAGGAGACTCCTTTCTATGCTACTATGGGCGGACAGAATGCCGACACGGGTGTAATTACCACGGCTGACGGCAGTTTCGAGGTCAGGGATACGGTAAAGCTTCTGGGCGGAAAGGTTGGGCATATCGGCATAGTTACCGGCGGCATGATTAAGGTGGGGGATATGGCTGCCTTTAGCGTGGACGCCGGGAAGCGCGGCGATATCTGCAGGAACCACAGCGCTACCCATCTGCTTCACAAGGCACTCAGGGAAGTCCTTGGCACCCATGTGGAACAGTCCGGTTCCTATGTGGACGGTGAGAGGCTGCGTTTCGATTTCAGCCACTTTGCGGCCATGACAAAGGACGAGCTGGACAGGGTGGAGCAGATTGTGAACCGGAAGATTTTGGAAAATCTGCCGGTGGTGACGGAAGTTATGGGTATCGAGGAAGCCAGGAAGACCGGGGCTATGGCACTGTTCGGCGAGAAATACGGCGAAGAGGTGCGCGTGGTGAAAATGGGCGATTTTTCTGTGGAACTCTGCGGCGGCACCCATGTGGAAAATACCGCATCCATCGCCGTGTTTAAGATACTGTCCGAGAACGGCATTGCGGCAGGCGTCCGCAGGATTGAGGCGCTCACAGGGAACGGCGTGTTTGCTTACTACAGGGGGCTGGAGCGGACCATAGAGGAAGCGGCTAAAGTTCTGAAAGCCACACCTGCTAACCTGGTGGAGAAATGCGGGCATATGATGGCGGAAATAAAGGGCCTTTCCTCCGAACTGGAGTCTCTGAAGGCAAAGGCGGCCAAAGAGGCGCTGGGAGATGTGATGGATAATGTGGCGGAAGTGAAAGGTGTGAAGCTTCTGGCTGTCAGCGTTGACAATGTGGATATGAACGGGCTGCGGGATCTGGGAGACCAGCTGAAGGAAAAACTGGGCGAGGGTGTCATTGTCCTGCTGTCCAATGCGGGCGGTAAGGTAAATATGATAGCCATGGCTACAGACGGCGCACTTGCCAGAGGCGCTCATGCGGGGAATCTGATTAAGGGAATTGCCGGAAAGGTAGGCGGCGGAGGCGGCGGAAAGCCGGGTATGGCTCAGGCCGGCGGTAAGAATCCGGCGGGAATTCCGGAGTGTATTGCGGAGGCCGCGAAAGTGCTGGAGGGCCAGTTGAGTTAGCTCTTGGAATAGGTATGACAGTCGGGGACGGCGTGAGATAGAAGACAGCATTCAAAGTAAAAGAACAGGTGTCCATGCAGAAGATATTTCCGCAGGGGCGCCTGTTTTTTGTAGAAAAAACTGATAATTTTTACACTGTCGGGCATAATAACAGGGAAATTTGATGATTTGCCTGTGAAAAACCGTACAGCTGAAGCCGGGATCGTGCTGCGGTCCCGGAAGGAAGACGTTTCCTGTCTGTGCGGTTGTGGCAGGACAGCTGAAGACGTACGCAGGAAACGGAGGAAACGAGTGATGAAGAAACGAAAAACGGGAACGGCATTGCTGTGGCTGATAGCCCTGCTTATACCCCTGATGCAGCCGCGCCTGCCGGTGGAGGCAGCCGGCATGTCCGCGGTTTTGTTAAAGCAGGCTTCTTATGAGGAGGCTGCAGACGACTGGGAGACTCTGCTTGAGCGGCTGGACGCGGCGATTGCGGAGGGAAGGGAAGAAAATGTCAATTTCCAGGCGGGGAACAGATTTACGGTTCCGGAGGGCATTCTGGAGCGGCTGGCGGGAAAAAATGTCACGCTGGGGCTTCATACTTCAAACGGTGTCACGTTCAGTATCAGCGGTAAGGACGTTAAGGCAACAGATACGCCCGTTAATATGGAAGTCGTTTATGAAACGGATATTCCAGGTGAGGCAATGGTGCCGTTTCAGGGATATCCCATTGTCAAGCAGTTTTGTATGGCGGATAAGGAAAGTTATCCCTGTCGCCTGAATGTGCATATGGCACTTGGGGAAGAGAATGCAGGGAAACATGCCGTACTCTGCTTTTATGATGAAAACAACGGAAGCCTGCGGCAGGAAGCGGCTTTCCGCATTACGCCGGACGGCCATGCCATATTTGGAATAAACCGTGGTGACGAATATATTGTCATATTGATGGAGGGCTATACAGTGCAGCCCGGAGATACGCTTTCTCATATCGCGCGCAGGTATAAGATCTCTTTGGAGGAGCTGCGGGAAGCCAATCCCCAGATTTCGGATATTGACAGAATCGTTATCGGCCAGCCGGTAAACATTCCGAAGGCCTCTGCTTGATGTGGGATCTGAGGGATAAGAACGGGGCTGTCGCATTAAGTCATTCTACACAAGATACAGGTTGCCCGGTACAGGCATAACGATATCTGGTGTTTGTGGTTCCTATGCGACAGCTCCGTGCTTTTCAGGCCCTGGCGGCAGCAGCGTATTTCTCGTCGCAATACTTGCAGCGGTATATCTCTTTTTTGGCATCCGCCAGATAGAAAATATGGGGCAGCTCCTGCTCGATGGATGTGATGCATCTGGGATTGTGGCAGTGGATGACATTTTTAATCTGTCTGGGCAGGGTCAGCACCTTTTTCTCCACGATCTGGCCGTTCTTGATCACGTTCACAGTGATATTGTGATCAATAAAGGCAAGTATATCCAAATCCAGCATATTGATATCGCATTCTACCTTCAAAATATCTTTTTTTGCCATTTTGTCGCTTCTGGCGTTTTTGATAATGGCCACGGTACAGTCCAGCTTGTCCAACTGCAAATGGTCATAAATATCCAGGCTTTTGCCGGCTTTGATATGGTCCAGTACAAAGCCTTCTTCGATTTTTCCTACATTCAGCATATTGTTTTATTCCTTTCGGTTTCAGGTGTTTCATAAATCTGCTTTCCGGTCAGCGCTTGCGTGATGACGTGGGTACGATTCCGGCAGCCGGTCAGGAGCCGCTGATGCCCAACAGGGTCAGTATCAGCGCCATGCGCACATACACGCCGTACTGGGCCTGCCTGAAATACATGGCCCTGGGGTCGTCATCCACCTCCACGGAGATTTCATTTACCCTGGGCAGGGGATGGAGTACCAGCATATCCTCTTTGGCAAGGTTCATTCGCTCGGCATTCAGAATATAGAAATCCTTTAATCTGACATAATCTTCCTCATTAAAGAAACGTTCCTTCTGCACCCTGGTCATGTACAGCAGGTCCAGTTCAGACATGACATTTTCCAGGCGTATGACTTCTTTGAAGGGAATGTCCTGTTCTTTCAGCATATCCGTGATATAGTCAGGGACTCTCAATTCTTCGGGAGAGATGAAAATGAACCGGATATTTTCATAGCGTACCAGCGCATTGATAAGGGAATGCACGGTACGCCCGAATTTCAGGTCGCCGCACAGGCCGATTGTGAAGCCTCCCAGGCGCCCCTTCAGGCTGCGGATCGTCAGCAGGTCCGTCAGCGTCTGGGTCGGATGGTGGTGTCCTCCGTCTCCGGCATTGATGACCGGGATGCCGGATTTTTCCGCGGCGACCATGGGCGCGCCTTCCTTGGGATGCCGCATGGCGCAGATGTCTGCATAGCAGGAGATGACGCGGATGGTGTCGGATACGCTTTCTCCCTTGGCGGCGGAGGAGGAACCGGCGTCTGCGAAACCCATAACCCGTCCGCCCAGCCGGGTCATTGCGGATTCGAAGCTTAACCGGGTGCGGGTGCTTGGCTCGTAGAAGCAGGTGGCAAGTATCTTCCCGTCACAGGCATGGGCATATTTAACGGGGTTACGCTCGATATCATTTGCTAAATCGAATATTTGATCAAGCTCTTCGGTAGTAAAATCAAGGGGACTCATTAGATGTCTCATGTTTTTCCTCATTTCTGCGCGATTGTTCGGAAGGCAGCGACTGCAGCAAAAGCTGTGGCTGCCGCGGTTGTTCCGTCCGGAAAGCCGGAGAGTGCAGCCGATACGGGCATCGGGATACATGGCCTTTTTCAGAGCCTGGAGAAGCTGCAGCCCCTGCGGCGAAGTCCGGACAGCGCGCGGGTCCGAACTTCACTCAAAAAGAAGTCGAAGAGAAAACTCTTCGACTCCTGCTTTATGATTGATAGGATAATAAATCTTCTACCGCTTTACGCCTGGGAGCGGCAGGTGCCTCATCGGGATATCCAATAGGAATGAGAGCCACCAATTCTCTGTCATCAGGGAGATCCAGCAGCTTGGTTGCTTCTTCTTCGTCAAACAGGCCCATGATCACGGTGCCAAGTCCCTGCTCATAAGCGGCCAGGCAAAAAGCCTCGCCGGCAACACCGGCATCGTACATCTGCCATCTGTCGCCCTTGGGGGTGGAGAAAGAGCCGTCACGTTCGTAACCGCTGCGGCCCCTGATGATGGTGACGGCGATTACCATGGGAGCATTCTCCATAATCTTACCGTTGCCGGGAAAAATGGAAGTGCATTTAGCCAGGGCATCTTTTTTTGCTCCTTCTACGGCGATGTAGCGGGCGATCTGGGTATGTTTCCAACTGGGGGCGTAGGAAGCGGTCTCGACAATCCGGGCAAGCAGCTCATGGGAAACGGGCTGGTCTGTGAATTTACGGATGCTTCTGCGTCCTCTGATACACTCGTTTGCAGTCATCTGTGGAACCTCCTTCAATTATTTTTCTGAAAAATTTCTGTTACAATGATACCACGTTACGGAAAGAGTTTCAATGATATATTGAAAAGAATTGAGAAAGTTTTATGCGCCCGTGCAAAAGATTTGCATATTCTGTCCGATTAGATTATAATGGGACTGAAAACAGATATGGAAAGGACAGGTGCAGATTATGGTATATGTGGAGAGAAAAAGGTGGGTTTTTTTCGGGCTGCCGTTTACATTTACAAAATATACGGTGAAAGAGGATATGATCACTGTGGATGAAGGGCTTCTGAAGACCATAGAGAATGACTGCTTCATGTATAAGGTACAGGATGTGACACATAGTGCAGGCCTGGGTGAGAAGATTTTCGGCCTGGGTACCGTGACCTGCTATACCGGAGATACCACTCACCCGCAGCTGGTACTGCAGCATATCAGACATTCCAAGGAGATAAAGGAATATATTCTGAAGCAGTCTGAGGAGGCCAGGCTGAAGAGGCGCACGGTGAATATGCTGGATATCGGCTCCGCAGACATAGAGGATGGGGACGAGTAGTATTCCCGGCCCGGTGTATTGCTCAGCAGGAGCATGCAGGCGCCGGAATTATCTGCCGGAGCGGGACGACATCAGATGTTCGAACAGTAATCCTGCGAAAAACCAGCAGGGGGCATAGTCAAGGCGGACAACACGGCTGATGTTCCAGCGGCTTCGCCTGTAATCCCATGGGCAGAACCTGTGTTTTGACAGAAACCTGCCGGAGAGATATTCCGCGGAAAAAATCAGGCCCATGTACGCCAGGCCACGGCGCCAGGCAGGCATTTTGGCCAGGAGGCGGCTGAGGGGAGCCAGGAGGGCGGCGCTGCCGTAGATGGGGAACATCCAGAGAGAGGTGGTTCCTTTGAGCGTCATATCCCGGCGGCGCAACGAGTCCGCGGAAGTAAAGAGTATTTCCATGCACCACCCGGCAAGTCCGCATTTCAGGAAATTTTTGAAAAATGTGCCGAAAGTGTATTTCATAGCGGGAGCTCCTTTTTTACAATTGAAAAGACTGCCGCGGCGTTAAGCATTATTGTTCAATGCCGCTTCTTTTAGTATGCGGACCCTGCGGGAAAAATATACAAAATCGTGACATATCAGAATATATGGATGTCGGATATCGGGGGGCAAAATGGGACCCGCAAAATACCGTTTGCCCCTAAAATCATGTCCGGAAGGCAGGAAGAGCATTCTGCGGCAATGAAAGCGCTGAGGGCATGCGGCTTGGAACCCGGCACAGCGGCAGCCGGCGGATTCGGAAAAAGGAGGCGGACAGCGGTCGATGAATTACAGAGAGGCAATGGAATATGTGGAAAGGACGTCGCGGTACGGCATTTCTCCCGGACTTGACAGTATCCGTGAACTGTGCAGGCGGATGGGCGATCCCCAGAAAGGGATGAAATATGTGCATGTGGCAGGAACCAACGGGAAGGGATCGGTTTCTGCCTATGCGGTGTCGGTTCTGGTACGGGGCGGTTACCGGGTGGGAAGATATCTCTCCCCTGCTCTTTTTGACTACAGAGAAGAAATACAGGTGAATAACCGTTACATTACCCGGAAATCGCTTTGCCGGGGGATGGAACTGCTGAAGGAAAACTGTGACGGAATGGCGGCGGAAGGCCTGCCTCATCCCACCATGTTTGAGATCAAGACGGCGCTGGCATTCTGGTATTTTCGGGAAGAGAAATGTGATATCGTGGTGCTGGAGACCGGCATGGGGGGCCTGCAGGATGCTACCAATGTGGTGGAAGACACCTGTACGGCGGTGATCACTTCCATCAGTATGGACCATATGCAGTTTCTGGGCAATACCCTGGCGGAGATTGCGGCTCAGAAGGCGGGGATATTAAAGCCGGGATGTCGGGTGGTGTCCGCAGCCCAGAAGCCGGAGGTGGCGGAAGTGATCGAGAAGAGAGCCGCCGATCTGGGCTGTTCCCTGACAATTGCGGATGAGGGTCGGGCGTCCCATGTGAAATACGGGTTGGAGAAGCAGAGATTTGATTACGGTATCTGGAAGGGCATGGAGATTAACTTGGGCGGGCAGTATCAGGTCGGAAATGCGGTTGTGGCCCTGGAGGTGCTGAGAAGCCTTGCAGAGCAGGGATTTACGGTCTCAGATGAGCAGCTGCGCAGGGGGATGTCGGAAGCAAGGTGGCCGGGCAGGTTTACGGTGCTGGGCAAAAGGCCTTATTTTATTGTGGACGGCGCCCATGACGAGGACGGTGCCAGGAAGCTTGCGGAGTCCGTGAGGTTCTATTTTCCGGGGAAGAGACTGATATTTATCATGGGGATGCTGAAAGATAAGGAGTACGGGAAGATGCTGGCACTGACGCACGACCTTGCGGACCAGATTATAACCTTGACGCCTCCGGATAATCCCAGGGCGCTCTCGGCTTATGAACTGGCGCAGGAGGCGGCGAAACTTCACGGGAATGTGACGGCGGCAGATTCTCTGGAGGAAGCGGTGGAGATGGGCCGGCTGCTGGCGGGAAAAGAGGATGTGATTCTTGCTTTCGGCTCGCTGTCTTTTCTGGGAAGGGTGATGGAAATTACGGGATATGCTTCTGAGAAAGGGGACGGAAAGGAACTGTATCGGCCCGCTGTCTATGAAAAGGCCGGGAAAGGCAGCAGAAATAACCGGCAGGGAAAGGAAGCTGGCAGAAAATGATAGATCGGGAGAAGATAGAGGAGGCAGTTAAGCTGCTGCTGGAGGGTATCGGCGAGGACCCCGGAAGAGAGGGGCTGAAGGATACCCCGGCCAGGGTGGCCAGGATGTACGGGGAAATTTTTGCCGGAATGGACGCGGACGCATCTGTGCCGCTGGCAAAAGTATTTTCGGTGGAAAGCAGCGAAATGGTGCTGGAAAAGGATATCACCTTTTATTCCATGTGTGAACACCATCTGATGCCTTTCTACGGGAAGGCCCATATTGCTTATATACCGGAGGGAAAGGTGGCCGGTTTGAGCAAGCTTGCAAGGACGGTGGAGATTTATGCCGCCAGGCTGCAGATTCAGGAACGGATGACCGGGCAGATTGCGGATGCGCTGATGGAGCATCTGGCACCGGGAGGAGTGATGGTAGTTTTGGAGGCAGAGCATATGTGTATGACCATGCGCGGAGTGAAAAAGCCCGGCAGCAGGACGGTGACCGTTGCCGTCAGGGGGGTATTTGAGGATAATCCCATGCTGCAGGAGCGGTTTTTCAGGATGCTGCGGATGTAACAGGGTACGCGGGTTCTGGGGAGGAAGGAGCGGCGCTTTCCGGTTTGAAAGCCAGAGAGGCATGCAAGGGAGGAAAAAGGAAAGAAATGAAGATTGGGAACAGGGAATTTCGGACAGAGGGTCATACTTATGTGATGGGTATACTGAATGTAACGCCGGATTCTTTCTCGGACGGGGGAAAGTGGAACGACAGGGACAGGGCGCTGCGGCATGTGGAGGAGATGGTGGCAGAGGGGGCGGACATCATTGACATCGGCGGCGAATCCACAAGGCCCGGATATGCGGTGGTGGAGGAGGAAGAGGAGATTTACAGGGTAGTCCCTGTGATAGAAGCCGTGAAAAAAGCCTTTGATGTACCCGTGTCGCTGGACACATATAAATCCAAAGTCGCGGCGGCAGGAATTGCGGCGGGGGTAGATCTGGTAAATGATATATGGGGATTAAAATACGATGCGGATATGGCAAAGGTGATTGCGGGAAGCGGGCTTCCCTGCTGTCTGATGCATAACAGGAAAAATGCGGATTACCGCTCTTTTGTAGATGATGTAGCGTCAGAATTGAAGGCGTGTATCCGTCTGGCAGAGGAAGCGGGGATTGCAGAGAACAGGATTATTCTGGATCCCGGGATCGGGTTCGGCAAAACGTATGAGCAGAATCTGAAGATACTCCGCCATCTGGATACAATCGGAGAGCTGGGATATCCGCTGCTTCTGGGATGCAGCAGAAAGTCCGTAATCGGCCTGACGCTCAATATGCCGGTGGAGCAAAGGCTGGAAGGAACCCTTGCCACCACTGTCTTCGGTGTCATGAAGGGCTGCATGTTTGTCAGAGTTCACGACGTGAAGGAGAACGTGAGAGCAGTGAAGATGACGGAAGGGATTCTGAACGCATGAGGGGGCTGAAGGCGAGACGAAGCGATTTAAAATTAGGAGGTTATATGTATTCTGAATGGGCAGAAGACGAGATTCATATTGACAGGCTGGAGGTATTTGCTCATCACGGCGTTTATCCGGAAGAAACCAGGAATGGGCAGATATTTTATGTAAATGCGGTTCTGTATACCGATATGGATAGGGCATGTATCAGCGACGAGCTGGAGGATACGGTGGACTATGGAGGGGTATGCCATTTTATTACCGGATGGATGCAGGATAACACATGTAAGCTTCTGGAGGCCGCAGCGGGCAGGCTGTCGGAAGCGCTGTTGCTGAAATACGGTATGCTTTCTGCAGTCCGCCTGGAAATTGTAAAGCCGTTCGCACCGGTCCGTCTGCCGTTTGAAGAGATTTCTGTGAGGGTTTACAGGAGCCGGCACAAAGCCTATATTGCCATTGGATCCAATATGGGAGACAGGGAAGGGTATCTGGCCGGTGCGGTAGAGGCAATGAAAGCTCATCCGTTGATGGAGCTGAAGAAAGTTTCGAGATGGATTCTGACGGAACCTTACGGCGGAGTGGAGCAGGATGATTTTCTAAACGGTGCGGCGGAGATAGAGACACTGATGAGTCCGCGGCAGCTTCTGGAAGCTCTGCACGAAATGGAAAATGCGGCGGGAAGAGAGCGGAATGTGCGTTGGGGACCGAGAACCCTGGATTTGGATATCCTTTTTTACGATAAGGTACTGCTGGAGAGTGAGAAGCTGGTGATTCCCCATCCCGATCTGGAGAATCGGCGTTTTGTCCTGGAACCCATGGCAGAGATTGCGCCTGCGTTCCGGCATCCGGTTACAGGGAAGTCAATGGCGGCGCTTTTGCGGGAACTGGAAGCTTCAGAGTAGCACTGCCAGAAGGCAATCTTCAGACACATTCCAAATATTTGTTCAGGAATCCGCTGCATAAGCCGGTGAAAAGCCCGGTGATGACACCGCTGAGGGCCAGGAAGGGCAGATAGGCAAATACGCCGCCGGTTGCCGTGACCGCATAGGCAGTCAGAAGCTGCCCCATATTGTGGGTAAGCCCGCCCATGGCGCCTGTGAGGTAAACTCGTTTATTCCGCAGCAGCCTCGTGACGATACACATGACCAGCAGGCTTGTCAGGCCACCTGCAAGGCTGTAGAGCAGGGACAGGGCCTGGCCGAACAGCAATGCGGACAGCAGAATTCGGCAGAACAGCACCATAAGCGCGTCTGCGGCACGAAAACGGCGCAGCAGTACCAGCGTTACGATATTGGCAAGCCCCAGCTTGATGCCCGGGATGGGTACAAGGGGCGGAACAGCGCTTTCAATGGCGTAGACGGCGAGAGATATGGTAGTGAAGAGGGACAAAAGCGTCAGTTTTTTCAGTGGCATAACGGACTCCTTGCTCTAATAAGTGATGACATCCGGCAGTGAGGTGTCTTCCGCGGCGGAAGACACAGGCCGCAGCTGAATGACCAGCCTGTTGGGCAGGCAGGTAATGGGCAGTTTGGTATCGCTGATGAACCCCTGTCGGACACAAAGCCTGTCAGGGCAGTCTGCAGACAGGATGCCGATACTGCCGGGGCGGACTTCGATTTCATTGACGCACCCGTTTTCTCCTTTGACGGTAAAAATGCGTTCTTCCGTTTCTTCGTTTAACGGTATACTCATAATCAGTTTTCCGTTTTGGAAGATATCCGCAGCATATTGCGCATCATCACTGGCGGGCAGGAGAAGGCTGCCTATGCTGGTCAGGCATGTGAGGAGCAGGAAGGCTGCAGTCAGAATGGCGGCTTTCCTGCCGCCGGAATCTGCTTTTACGGTGGATTTTTTTTTCATGAAAAATTCTGCTTTCCTATGTGATGTTGTAGTTGTTGAATGTGCCGACGAGTATAGTATAGCAAAAAGGATGAGAAAATTGAAGTATTTTTTTCGTATAATAATGGTCGCTGCAGCCGCTCTGTGCTGCAGCTGCGGAAATGGAGAAAGTGGTGCCCGGGACAGTGCTGCCGTATTGGAAAACGGGAGTTCCGAAGAAAGTGAGTACGGCGGAACCGGGAGACAGGAGATTGGGGCAAACAGGTATGTGGACACTGCCATGGGAACTGTGATACAGCAGACGGTCTATGCCTCGGAAGAGACTGCCGCGGACTTTTACGTGAAATCCATGGCTCTTTTGAAGGAGCTGGAAGAGGAGAGGCTTTCCTGGCGTTTGGAGACATCCGAGGTATGGCGTATCAACGGGACTGCCGGAAATGAAGAGGGGTGCGGCATATCGGAAGAGACGGCGGGAGTGCTGCGGGACTGTGTGGAATTATACGAACGTTCGGACGGCGCTTTTGATGTGACATTGGGAGCCTTGACCAGGCTGTGGAATATTGATAAATGGGCGGCGGGCGGTTTGGACGACGGGGAGGCAGACGGTTTTCGGCTGCCGTCGTCTGCGGATGTGGAACATGCGTTAAAGCTGTGCGGAAGTGACAAAATAAGGCTGGCTGCGGCTGGCCTGGGGGAAGGAGAACCCCGGGTCTTCCTGCCCGAGGGAATGGGGCTTGATTTGGGTGCCGTGGGGAAAGGCCTTGCGCAGTCCGGTCTCCAGGGACTCCTGGAAGCGGAGGAAGGAGTGGCTGGAGCGGTGATTTCCCTGGGAGGCAGCATCCTGACTTTTGGGGACAAACCGGACGGCAGCCCCTGGAAGGTGGGAATCGTGAATCCTTTTGATACATCCTCCAATGTGGGAACCTTGTCCCTGAAAGGGCAGTGGTGTGTCTCAACATCCGGGGACTACGAGCGTTATGTGGAAAAGGACGGGGTACGTTATCATCATATTCTGGATCCGCATACGGGATATCCGGCTGTCAGCGATGTGCGGGGGGTGACCATATTGGCTAAGAACGGGACGCTCAGTGACGGGCTTTCCACGGCATGCTTTCTTCTGGGTCCGGAGCGCGGCATGGAGCTGGCGGAAGAATACGAGGTGGAGGTATTGTTTGTCATGTCAGACGGGCAGATTGTTATGTCCGAAGGGATGGAAACATATTTTACCGAATTCTGATTGTGATTGAAAATACAGTGTGAACTGCAGGCGGCTGCCCCGGTGCCGATTAATTTTCATACTGCCGGGCAGGTACTTGAAAATGTCATGAAATCTGGTATAATAATGATACAGCAAACACAATTCGGGCAATATGCCCCATACTTCAGGAGGCTTATCATGGAACAGCCGTTATATACGTCAACCAAGGTGAATAATGAAATTGAACTATGCGAAATTACAGAGCCGGAGTGCAAGCGCTTTATCGAAAAGGCACTATTACGTGAACGGATTTCCTATTACGTTCGCTGGCCGAAACCCACTTTATTCCATAGAAACAAGAATACCTGCATTATTTGTATTAATGACAATTTTAAAGAGCTGGCTGAAAGCCTAGTCCGTGCCGTCTGTGATGAAAAGGGATATCATGTGAGATTTATCATGAAAAGGTCACAGAACCAGTATCTGTAGTAAAGGTATTGGGAACGGCATATGGGAAAACAGCCAGCAGAGAAAGTTTAAAGAAAAATGTAAAATTCTGTTGACAAACTTTTTACTATTTGCTATAATAGTCATTGTGGTTGTGATAAATATTTACCTGCTGCTGTGGCTCAGTCGGTAGAGCGTCGCATTGGTAGTGCGGAGGTCACGGGTCCGATTCCCGTCAGCAGCTCGCTAAATGGAAGGAGAAGTTCAGAGGATATCTGAACTTCTTTTTCTATATTCATACAATGTCTGTACGGTTATTCTTTTCGAACCGTGATTTCAAGATAGCAGTCGCCATAGCTTAATTTTTCCTTACTGTCATAGAGCATTATCCGCAGAATATCGGGTATTTTCCTGTTTCTCTGTATCACATATCTGCGAATCGTATTGATGGTACCGTTTTCAGAGTAATTTTCTGCAGGAACGATTGCTGTTAAACAGACGGTAGAATAGCCGGAACCGTTTCCGGAGATGTAACGGACAATATTTACATTATTCAAGGCATGTCTGTAATTACAAGAATCAATAGTAAGGGCTGCCGTTATTGTGACTATAAACAGCAGGATTCCCAGACGGATTTTCTTTTTCATAAAGCGGTACCTCCCCAAATATAGTAAATCTCTTGATAAGTAAGCTGCATGACATTTCTCCTCATCCTACTTTATCCTACTTTGTGCGATAATTCAATATAAAATCGCAAAAAATGATATAGTAATGGAAGAGGGAGTTGTATCATGAGATCACTAAAGACAAAAGTAAGTATTACACTTGACGCAGATGTAATTGATGAAATCAGAAAATTAGCTGAGGAGGATGACAGGTCGTTTTCGCAATACATAAATCTTGCATTAAAAGAGTATCTGAGAGAAATGAAGTCAAAAAACCATAATTTGTATGTCTGACAACAGCTGTCTCGTCAGTTTCTTTTGCATGATTGAAATTGCAGGCATGAAGGAAGTATTTGTCTGGTGAAAATATTTGGGGCAAATACTTCCTTTTGCCGTTCTTGACCTGCCGGCCGTGCCGCAGCTTTGAACTTTCACAGGCAATGGATGCCGGGTGCATTGGGAGTCAGGCATTTACACCCAACAGCTTCAATTCCGCATCTACCTGTTCCCTGCTTTCGAAGCGGATTCCGTGAATGCCGACTGCTCTCGCGGCATCCACATTTCCGGCGGTATCATCGATAAATACGCTTTCTTCCGCCTTCAGTGAATACCTGGACAGCAGCAGGCGATAAATTTCGGCGTCAGGCTTGATTAATTTTTCCCGGTAGGATAAGATACCGCCATCCGTGAACGGCATAAAATCCAGAGCGTCAAGGCAGTCCTCATATACTTTGCCGGAGAAGTTGGAAAGATAATATACTTTATATCCATGGGACTTTAAACGCTGTATCCAGGGAATTGCATAATCGCGTTTTGTCACGATCCCTTTTACATTGTCATAAGCCATACGAAGCTCGGATGCTATCTCCGGGTCCATTTTGATAAATGCCTGCATCAGTTCCTCGGTGTCCCACACCCCACGGTCCACTTCATTCCAGAGAGGCGTCAGCACAGACGCCTTTGCAATCCGGTCTGTCATTTCTTCATTGAAGCCCTTATCCGCCAGAAATGCTTTCCAGCGGAAGTCTGTCAGTACATTTCCGATATCAAATATAATATTGCAAATCATAGGTTCATTCCTTTCCGTTATTGCCGCGGTCATATCGCATGCGTGAAATAAAGCGGCTTTCAAACGCATGTCACAGGGGGACAGGAGCTGAGGCGCTTTGGACAGCCATAACTCCCGTCCGTGTTGGAATTTACTGTGTCATAACAATGCTGTCATTTACTCCTCTTCAGGAGTGTAAATACCGGCGGCAATTTTTTCCTGCTCAATTTCCCATTGCTGTGCATCGATGATGACCTGGTAGTCCGGATTTGCATAGAAGGCGTCATCGTGCTGGCAATATCTGGAAGAACCCGATTGGTCCGGATTTGCGGCCGGTCCGGGATTGCCCGAAAGCAGGGCAGGATCTTCCTGCAAAGGCAGATCGCAGGTGCTTATTACCTTGAACGGACAGCCGGGGGACGCGGGAATATGGTCGTAGTCGCAGACTTCGCCGCTGTAATGTACGGTACAGTTTTCCGTGGGGACGGTACCTTCGGCAAAAATCTCAGATCGGGTGGTTTTATCACATACACCCGGGATGGGCAGCAGGCCGGACTGGGTACATACGGATGCACTTACGATTCCCTGCGGTCTGGTGAACTGCTCTGCAGGAAGGTTCTCGTGTATTCTTGACATGACGGCACGCCACAGATCCCTGGCCACATGGTCTTCCCTGTTGCCGCTGGAGCGGCTCATTTCCACATTATTGTCATAACCGCACCAGGAAGCGCAGGTGTAATAGGGCGTAAAACCGGCGAACCATACATCCCAGTAATCGGTGGTTGTACCGGTTTTGCCGGCGATAGCCATATTCCGGTCGAAATTGCACGCAGCCCCCGTACCGGTGGTTACGACGTCCACCATTGCATCCGTCAGCAGGTAGGCGGTGGTTTCCTTAATGACCTGCCTGGAGTCCGGAGTGGTATTGTCCAACAGCACATCGCCGCTGGTGTTGGTAACTCTGCTGTAAAGCTTGGGGGTCATGTAATTGCCCATATTGGCAATGGTGGCGTAGGCAGCGGTCAGTTCATAGGGGGTGACACCGTTGGTCAGGCCTCCCAGCGCCAGCGTCTGGTTTATATCCGTATAGAATTTATCTTCCCCGTTGGAATTCGTAATCCATACGCCGTCTGTCAGCGTGGTAAATCCGAAATTCAGCAGATAGTCATAGCCCAGCTGAGGGGTGATGACGGTTTCGGTCTTTACTGCCACAATATTCAGTGATTCCCGGATGCCTTCCCGTATGGGCTGGATGCCGCGGTAACCCTTGTACCAGTTTCTCACAGGCGTGCCGTCGGCATAATTAAACGCGGCGTCATTGTACACCGTGGCCAGGGTCTGTCCCGCGCTGTCCAGGGCAGGGGCAAACGCTGCCAGTACTTTAAAGGTAGAACCGGGAGATCGCTTTGCATTGGTTGCCCGGTTCAGGGTCCGGCGGCCTTCCTTCACACCGCGCCCGCCCACAAGAGCCACTACATAACCGGTTGACTGGTCTTCGATTACCATTGCGGCCTGGGGCTGGGGCGTCATGGAGATGGTCTCGGCATAGTTGTCCTCATGATCGGCAATGCCAAGTTCGGCCAGCATGGCTGTGCGATAGGTGGTAATCGCCTCATAGGCAGCATCCTGGGAACTGAAAATCAGATTAAAACGCTTGTCCTGGTTTGTCTTGAACCAGCGCATCATATTTTCCTTGCTGAAATTATGGTTCTCCCCGTCGGCGGAAAATATGGTAAGCGCATAATTCAGATACCACTTTACATTTTCCGGATAATTCTCCGGATTGGCGAACTCTTCGTCCAAAATGGCCTGGATTGTGGGATCCATGGTTGACTCGATACGCAGCCCGCCGGCGTAGAGCAGGGTTTCGGCCATAGTCTCGGAATATCCTGCGATATTGACAAGGTCTTCCCGAACCTGTTCAAACAGGGCGTCCGAAAAATAAGATCCCGAAGTGGTGCTGGTGCTGACGCGGTAATCGGCGTCATGAGCACTGATGCGCTCATATACGGCGTCGGTATCCGCCACGGCAGACGCATATTCCTCCGATGAGATGAATTCCAGTTCAAGCATTTTATCAAGGCATTTCTGACGGCGCTTTTTATTGGATTCCGGATGGCTTATGGGATTGTAGCCTGAGGGATTCTGCGTGATGGAGGCGATGACGGCACACTCTGAGAGCGTCAGCTCGCTGCAGGACTTGCCGAAATACCTCTGGGAAGCGGACTCAACGCCCAGGGTATTCTGACCGAGATTGATGGCGTTCATATAGTTCAGCAGGACGTCTTCCTTGGAGTAGTACTTGGAGATGGCCATGGCAAGATTCTGTTCCTGCACCTTGCGCTTTATCATTTTAATCAAATTGCCGTTTTCTTCGGTCCAGGTTGTGAAGACGGTATTCTTCAGCAGCTGCTGGGTGATGGTACTGGCACCCTGCATTTCCTCGCCCATAGTGATGATAAACTGATAGGCGGAACGGCCGATTCCCTCAATATCGATGCCGTTATGCTGGTAGAAACGTTCGTCCTCCAGGGCCACAAAGGCATTTCCCAGATGCTTTGGAATCAGATCCCAGTTATTGATCTGGATGCGGTTGGAATTGATGCTGACGTACTGGTCAATCTCGTTTCCTTCACAGTCGTAGACTATGGTTGCCTCACCGGAAGCCACTACATCGCCGAGATGGATTTCGGGGGTGGAAGCCAGAATGCCCTTAAAGGCGCCGAGGCCGGCGGAAACGCCGCAGATCACGATGCCGACCATGGCGGCAAGGCTCAGTTTCACAAGGGAAACTCCCAGCTTGCGCCCCCATTTTTTTGACTTAGAATTAAGTGCCCTCTGTTTGGCTCGGACACCTCTTTTTCCGTAATTCATATGCCCACCTTTCTCTGAAAAATAATTTGTGGATAGAAGATGATGTATATTTATGACATTATACCAAAAAAACATATGTAAATAAAGTTTTTTTTGTCTTCTTAATAATTGTTTCACATTTTGGTCAAATTATGATAGAATAATTCTGTTCTGGATCATGATATATTCTGATGCAGAATCGACTATGATAACAGCATTTGTCTCTGGTAAGGAGAGGTTTTACATATGTCTCTGCCGGAGCGGTCCGGCGGCAGGCATGGCGCAGGGCGGATGCGGAACTGGAATTAGTGATATGGAAGACAGGAATGCAGAATCCTACCGCGTACTCCTGGAGGGCGGGGAAGGTGAATATGTGGAGAAAAAATCGCGCTTTATTGCCACGCTGCGGAAATGCGAAAGCGAGGAAGAGGCGGTGCGTTTTGTGGAGGAAATGAAGAAGAAGTACTGGGACGCAAGGCATAACTGCCATGCCTTCGTTATCGGCACCAAGGGAGAACTGACGCGCTGCAGCGATGACGGGGAACCCTCCGGTACGGCCGGGCGCCCCATGCTGGAGGTGCTGACAGGAGAGGGACTCCGGAATGCGGCGGTGGTGGTGACCCGTTATTTCGGGGGCGTGCTGCTGGGAACCGGGGGCCTGGTGCGGGCCTATACCCAGGCAGTGAAGGAAGGGCTGAAGAACTGTAAAACCGGCAGAATGTGTTACGGGCATCTGGTGGAGATTACCACGGATTACCTCCGAATCGGCAAGGTACTCTATCTGTTGGGGAATCTGAAGCTGGATCCGGTTTCGTCGGACTATGGGGAGCGGATTGTGCTGAAACTGGAGGTTCCCGCGCAGAAGCTGGAATTCCTGAAAAAGGAGCTGGCGGATGCAACCAACGGACGGGCGGAAGTGGTAAAGGTAAAGGATATTTATTTTGTTGACAAAGCAGAGTCCGGGGTCTAAAATGGTAGATGTGAGCAGATAACAGTATCTGCCGCATGGTATCTGAGGACTTTTTTATAAAAAAATAAAAGCATTTCGAAAGGTGGTGGTTTTGCATGAAGAGTCAGAAAATGAATAACGATAACCCTCTTCCCGGTCGAAGTTGCAGCCCGAAGACAAAACCACATAAGGAGAGATGCTATGGAAACAAGAATCGAACTGGAGGAACTTATCAGGCTTCTTGACGCGAAACAGTATACGAATCTCCGTCAATTTCTGGCCGATTTGAACGAGGCGGACATCGCCTTTCTCATGGAGGAACTGGAGGCGGAGGGCATGCTGAAGGTGTTTCGCATCCTGCCCAAGGATCTGGCTGCGGACGTGTTTTCCTATCTGGAGACGGATTCCCAGGAGTTTATTATCAACTCGCTTACAGACAGGGAGGCCGGCAGCATTATCGACAATCTGATGGCGGACGATGCCGTGGACTTTCTGGAGGAGATGCCGGCTAATGTGGTAGAGCGCCTGCTTGCAAATGCCAATCCGGACACCCGCCGGGCAGTCAATCAGCTGCTGCGTTATCCGGAGGACTCTGCGGGGAGTATCATGACTGTAGAGTATGTTTCGCTGAAGGGGAATCTCACGGTGAATCAGGCGATTGAACGCATCAGGGCCATCGGGCTTGACAGCGAGACCAGCAATATCTGCTATGTGCTGGACGCGGGGCGGGAGCTGGTGGGGACGGTGGCTCTGCGCTATCTGCTGCTCAGCCAGGGAAACGAGATTATTGCGGATATCATGCATGAAAACGTGATTGCCGTCAATACGCTGATGGACCAGGAGCAGGTGGCCGCGCAGTTTAAGAAATATGACTTTATGGCTATGCCGGTGGTGGATAACGAGAACCGCATGGTGGGTATTATAACCGTGGATGATATTGTGGATATCATGGAAGAGGAAACCACGGAGGATATGGAGAAGATGGCGGCGATCGTGCCCAGCGACAAGCCGTATATGCGGACTACAGTGGGGGAGACCTTTAAAAAGAGGATCCCCTGGCTGCTGTTGCTGATGGTGTCCGCCACGTTTACGGGGGCGATTATTGCCTCTTTTGAAGATGCGCTGAGTGTGTATGCGGTGCTGGTGGCTTTTATTCCCATGCTCATGGACACGGGAGGAAATGCGGGCGGACAGGTCAGCGTGACCGTGATCCGCGGATTGTCCCTGGGGGAGATTACCTACCGGGATGTGCCCAGGGTGGTCTGGAAGGAAATCCGGGTAGCCCTGCTTTGCGGCGGCACGCTGGCGGCTGCAAATTTTGTCAAGCTGATGCTGCTTGACAGGGTAGGGATGCTGGTGGCGTTTACGGTATGCCTGACGCTGGTGGCGGCGGTATTGATGGCTATGCTGGTGGGATGCCTGCTTCCTATCGGGGCGAAGAAAATCGGTTTTGACCCGGCGGTGATGGCCAGCCCGTTCATCACCACGATCGTGGACGCGCTGTCGCTGCTGGTGTATTTCCGGTTTGCCACGATTCTGCTGGGGATATGAGATTGCAGGAGAGCCTGTTATAGTAAAAGGGGCCAAAGGTTCTGTTGTTTGTCTGACAAACGTTTCGCATATACGTATTTGCCGGAAATTAAGGGGGTGGTAGAAGGATACCACCTCTTTTTTTCATGGGTAGTATAGGAAGCCTTCTTGAAAAAAGGGCGTCAATGCCGTAAAATGACAGTAACTTGCAAGGGTGGTTTCTTCGGAATCTTCCGGTTTTGGAGAAACGGTAAATAATGATGGGACGGTTTATAAGCCGCAGCAGGCGCTGTACTGTGGCAAAAAGAAAAGAAGCGTAGAAAGTTGAGGAAAAGAGATGGAGAAAAAGAGGAACAGGATCAGGAAGATGTTTGGGAACAGAGTATTCTGGGGGATTATCTGCTTTATACTGAACATGTATTTTTTTATCGCGGTTACATGTGGTTTCCATAATTGGAAAGAGATTTACCTCATGTATGTGGATGGATGGACTTTTTGGCCAATCTTCATGTTTGCAGCACTGGTAATCTATATGGCAAGGATGGAAAAAGATTTCTTCAGAGGGTTTAAAATTGCTTTTTCCAGACAGGTGAGTGTCTCGCGGATGGAATTGCAGAAAGCAGTAAGTGCCATGGGATATGCGGAGAAGGCTGTTGTCTTCTCAGGTGTCCTCTCGACCGTGTTTCCCCTGGTCGATCTGTTCTACTATATGAATCATACGTCGATGACGGGGCTGGGTCCGGCGCTTGGGGTCTTGAGCTTGAAGATCCTGTATCCGGCGATACTGCTTCTGGTCCTGCTTCCGGTAAGGGCCAGGCTGGAGCAAATGGTGGTTTCCTACATGGAAGAGCCTGAGGATAGCGAAGAAGAGCGGAAAGAAGCGGAAGGGCAGCGGCTTTACTTCAGCCTTCGCGCCGCCGGACTCACGGACAGAGAGACGGAGGTAGCGCGTCTGGCTGCTTCCGGGATGAGCAATGTGGAGATTGGAAGGGAACTGTACATCAGTGTTGCCACCGTGAAGAAGCATATGACGCATATCCTGGAGAAAACGCAGTGCGCGGACAGGGAGGCACTGGCGGATCGCGTCAGGAAAATATGAAAAATCGAATATTACAAAACGATTGTAAGCAATAAATTATACGGGAGGCGTGCCGTTGCCTTTCGGTGAACGGCACGCTTTCACGGAAGTCCCGCAGAGGGAATTTATACGGTCAATTCCGCCATCACCTCATGTACAGTGGACATTCCGGTGATTTTTCCTACATTTGCGCCGCAGAATATCAGCCCGTTTTTCACGTCTCCGTTTACGGCGCGGATCAGGGCGTCGGTGATACAGTAGGGAATTTTTGCCGGATTGCACTTTTCCAGGCATCCGTAGCATTTTCCGATTTTCATGCGTTTTTGCCGGACCAGTTCCAGAAAGTCATTCTTCAGGGCGCGTCCCGGCATGCCGACAGGGCTTTCAATAATCGTCACATCCGATTCTCCGGCTTTGATGTAAGCTTCCTTGTAGGCCGGGGAAGCGTCACATTCTTCCGTTGCGACAAACCTGGTGGCCACCTGTATGCCGTCGGCCCCCAGTTCCAGTGCGTGTATGGCGTCCTCCCGGGAGCAAATGCCGCCGGCAATGATGACAGGTATTTTCCGTCCGAAGTTCCCGGCGAACTCGCGGACGGTTTGAATGATTTTCTTTATTTCCAGATCATATTGCAGTTCCTGTCTGTGAGCCAGTTCCTCCGGCGAAAATCCCAGATGGCCGCCCGCATCCGGGCCTTCGATTACAATAAAATCAGCGGTTCTCTGATATTTACGTTCCCACATTTTCAGGATAATCCGGGTGGCTTTCTCCGTGGAGACAATCGGGGCGATTTTGGTATCGGAGCCTTCTACCAGCTTCGGCAGCGTAAGCGGGAGTCCGGCTCCGGAAATGATCACATCCGCACCGGCTTTGACGGCGGCTTTTGCATGTTCCTCGTAATCCTTCAGGGCAACCATGATGTTGACGCCGATAAGGCCCCCCTTAGCCTGTTCCTTTGCCCGCCTCACATGCTTTTCGATTGCCCTCAGGTTACAGGCCCTGTGGTCTGTTTCAAAGCCTTCTTCGTCATATCCGATCTGTGCCGTGGAAATGATTCCGATTCCGCCTTCCGCAGCAACTGCCCCTGCCAGTTTTGAACGGCTTACGCCGACACCCATGCCGCCCTGGATAATTGGGATTTTGGCAGTTTTATTTCCGATTTTCAGTTCCTGCATCATATTTGCTGTCCTCGTTTCTTTCTATTGTCTGTCCCCGGGGTTCGTAATCCGGGGATGGTGGATGTATGCCGAAAAGCGTATACTTTACACAGGAGTTGTTCTTTTCGCTATCAGTATATTAGCATTATATGGTACAAAAGTCAATATATAGTGGCTGTAAATAATTTCACATGTAGTAAAAAGAACTATATATTCCGCGTGCCGAGCATCCGGCCTTTCGGCGGTGTAGGCAAAATATGGCAGGGGGG
>OFFP01000403.1_pt1 | contig 35945 bp, 38 predicted proteins | sample 1521431 | NCBI WGS metagenome assembly OFFP01 (sample SAMEA3504104, study PRJEB24116) | mouse gut metagenome | biome: mouse gut; feature: mouse-associated habitat; material: faeces | place: Denmark | collected 2011
GCTGTCTTTTTGTATCCCTGTATTTTTTGCGATCAGCGGCGCCTTTAAAACATATGTTGAGTTTATGAAACATGCCTTTATTCTGGTTCTTTTTATTTTTGTAGTACAGGCGTTTATCATCAAAGGAAGCGATCCGGTGCTTCTGTGGCAGTGGAAATTCCTGCATATTTATCTTGCCGGCCTTGATAAAGGAATCACCCTTTCTTTTAATATTTTGAATTTTGCCGGTATTTTTTTCTGGTTTTTCAATACAACAGGATATCAGAGGATCAGTACTGCTTTTCAGCAAAATGGTTTGAACCATAAAGTAGCATATATTTTCCTTTCAACATTCAATATGATCGATATTTTAGGGCAAAATGCCGGAAAGATCATGGACGCTCAACGTGCAAGAGGCGTTGAAACAGAAGGAAACGTATTCGTAAGAATGAAAGCTTTTATACCTGTGATCGTTCCACTGGTTGTAAATGCGCTTCTTGAGGTAAGTGAGAGGACCATGACACTTGAATCAAAGGCATTCTCAGTTAAGTGCAAAAAAACAATTATGATACCTGTTTGTAAAAACGGGCATGAGACAAAAGCTCTTGTCATTATGGGGCTTATTACAGTGATTCTGATCGGAGGTACAGTTGTATGGCTGACAAGATAATACAGTTAAAGAATGTAACATATAGTTATCCATTAACAAAAAAGCCTGCCTTACAAGAGATCAGCCTTGAAATAGAAAAAGGAAAGCTGTATGGCATCGTTGGAAGCAATGGATCAGGAAAAACAACACTTTGCATCACGATCTGCGGATATGCAACGACTTTTGAAAAAGGTGAGATGACAGGTGAAGTTCTGATAAAAGGGAAAAAACTCGAAGACTATGAAGAGGGTGAAGTGTCAAGAATGACAGGCTATGTTCTTCAGAATCCATTCAGCCAGATTTCCGGTGTTCGAAATACAGTATTTGAAGAAATTGCGTATGGGCTTGAAAACCTTGGCGTGGATCCGGAAGAAATGGAAGGCCGCGTTGTCGGTATTGCACAAAAGACCAATATTGAACATCTTCTCCTGAAAAATCCATATGAACTTTCAGGCGGACAACAGCAGAGAGTTGCTCTTGCATCTGTACTGGTCCTGGATCCGGAAATTCTGGTTATTGACGAGCCCACATCCCAGCTCGACCCTGACGGAACAGAGAGTATTTTTAAGGTGATCGAAACGCTGAAAGCAGAAGGAAAGACGATTCTCCTTGTAGAACATAAAATGGATCTTCTTGCAGAGTATGCAGATGCCATTATTGTACTTGAAGAAGGTAGATGTATTGCGGCGGGCATTACAAAAGATATTTTAGGGGACGCTGAAATGGAAAAACATGGTGTTCAACTTCCGCAGATGAGCAGTATCTTTAATAAATTAAAAACTGCAGGAATTGATTTTGGAACAATTCCCATTACATATGATGAAGCGATCATGTTACTTCGCAGAAGAAAAGAGGGGGTGTCATAAATGGGAGATGTTGTATTAGATCATGTGTCATTTTCGTATCCGAATGGATATGAAGCAGTCACAGATGTTTCGCTTACGATCAAGCAGGGCGAACGAGTTGCGATTCTGGGACAAAACGGCGCTGGAAAGACGACAACAGTTAAACTTATGAATAACCTCCACAAATGTACAAAGGGTGAAGTGACTGTTGGCGGAAAGAGCAACAAAGATTTTACAACAGCGCAAGTTTCAAGAGAAGTTGGTTATGTATTCCAGAACCCGGATGATCAGTTGTTCCATTCAACGGTATATAAGGAGGTAGAATTTGGTCCCAAAACTGCCTTAAAGCTTGGTGCAGAGATATCGGAAAAAAGAGTTGCCAGGGCACTTGAACTTACAGATCTTGCGGAAGAAAAAGAAACAAACCCGTTTGAACTTCCTCTTTCTATTAGAAAATTTGTTGCCATTGCAGCGATCATTGCCTCAGATCCGGAAGTGTATATTTTTGATGAACCTACGGCAGGCCAGGATCATGTTGGGCTTGAGCGATTGGATAATATCATCAGAACCCTTCAGGAAGAAGGTAAAACGATCATTACAATAACACATGATATTGAGTTTGCAATTAATACCTTTGACCGGATCGTGGTTATGGCGAATAAGCATATCTTAAAAGAGGGAACTGCCGAAGAAATCTTCCATGACGATGAGATCCTGAAGGAAGCAATGCTAAAAGTCCCATATGCTGTTCAGATTTCAAGAGAGCTTGGATTTGGCGAGAAGATTACAACCAACCAGCAGCTAATTGATGCTTTAGTGAAGGAGTTATAGATATGGATTATAAGATTAAACCAACATTATTGAGAGAAGGATCTGTTTTAAGCATGGAAGATCAAAACATGCTGGATTCTATGTATGAAGATGAAGGCGATGGGATCTGGCGGACTGTCGCAGGGGACGATCCTCTTGATGAAAGAAGGTTGGCGAGAAACGCCTATACATATAAGGAATGTATGGAACAGCCAGACAAGATCAGAGAAACTCTTGCGCTTGAGAAAGACGCGATCGCAGAGACTGCTGCCTTACTTACCAAAAGAACGATCGATCAAATATATATGGTTGGATGCGGCGATTCTGTAGCGGCACTCAGGGGAACAAGATTTTTTATCGAAGAATTACTTGGCATTCCTTGTAAAGAAGAAGACGCTATGGACTTTGCATATTACAACAGCAGCGCCGTTGATGAAAACACACTGGTTCTTACGTTATCTTCAAGCGGGAGAACCATCAGAGTTGTAGAAGCGCTTCTTGCAGCAAGAGCAAGAGGAGCTCAGACCCTTGCACTTTCTAATACCGCAGATTCTCCTCTTATGAGAGCCGCGACAGCGGGCGTGATCATTCATGCTTCAAGGAAGGGGTGGCCGACACAGTCTTCTACATCAGCTATGGCGGCAGTTATTCAGCTTGCATTCGAGATGGCAAAATGTCTTGGTATTGAGAAAGCAGCAGCTTTTGAAACGGAATTCCAGAAGATACCTGATCTGATGGTAAAAGCTGCCAAGATGACAGAAGAGAAGATGAAAGCTCTGGCAGCAGTTCTTTATAAAAAGAACATGTTCTTCTTTGCAGGGGCAGGTCCATTCTTCACATGTGCTGAATATGGAGCGGCAAAAGTAAAAGAATCGACACCTGCTTATGCGATGTCGGTCCCTATGGAAGAATTCCATCATTACAATACTGTAAAAGATGGAGATCCGTTATTTATTATTACTCCGCCGGGAGCGTCTACAAACAGAGCCCTTGAAACAATCTGGGCTTGCAATGAACTTGGCGGAAAAGATTATGTTCTTACGGCTGAATCAGAAAAAACACTGGTCGAAGAGGCTCACGAAGTGATCATTCTTCCGGAGGTATGTGAATACTTTGCAAACTTTGTATATGCGGTACCGCTTCAGCTGTTTGGCTATTTCTTATCTGTTGAAAGAGAAGCAGAAGCGAGGCATTTATTGGGAAAATAGGAGCCATATTATGGATTATGTAGTGATTGGTTGCCTCAGTATTGATAATATCATCAATTCAAAGGGCGAAAAAAGATTAAATGTTTTTGGGGGAAACGCTGCTTTTGGAGCAGCCGGTATGGCGCTCTGGGAACCAGGGAGTATTGGAGTAGTATCAAGAAAAGGAACGGATATTCCAAAAGAATGGATGTCTCTTTTGGAAGATAACAAAATTGATATAGAAGGTATTCGGGACGTCGATATGCGCCATATGATGTTTGCCGGCATGATCTATGATGAGAGCGGAGATCGAAGAGAAGTTATTAATGAAGACGAACCGGCAGGAGAATTGATCACAGGTTTTCCGGTAATGTCACCGGAGATGGTAACAATGGCTCATGAAAATTTCGCGCCATTAGCTTCTGATATACCAGAATCTTATGGAAATGCAGCCGTGTTTCTGGCTGCGCGTCATTATGACAGGCAGATGGCATATACAGAATTTTTCCGATCCAGAAATCCGGAAGGCATCATTATTTTAGATACCGGCGCTCAGTATATGAAGCCGGAGTGGACCGATAAGCTTCCCGCTTTATTTAGCAGGGTGGATGTTGTTATCCCGAGTGAAGTGGAAGTAAAGGGGTTGTTTGGTGATATTTCGATGCCTGAGGCTGCAAAAAGATTAAAGTCGCTGGGAGCAAAAAATGTAGTGATCAAGATCGGCAAACGCGGCTGTCTGGTGTATCAGAATGATGAGTTTATTTTTACAAATGCCTACCATTCTACGACAGTTACGGATCCCACGGGAGCAGGCGACAGTTTCTGCGGCGGATTTACGGTTGGCTACAACAAAACCAGAGATCTTCTTACTGCAGCGAAGTATGGAACAGTTTCGGCTTCTTTTACGATTCAGGATTTTGGGATCAAACCAGCGTTTCATGTGACACGAGAAATGGCAGACCAGAGATTTAAAGAAGTTGCCTGCTACAAAATGGAGGGAGACGTTTAAATGAAAAATGTTGAGAAACCGATTATCATGGGCGTTGTTCATCTTCCGTATTATGGAAGGAACAATCCGGCTCAATCTATCTCACAGCTTGAAGAATACGTGATGACAAATGTAAAGGTTCACTACGAGAACGGTTTTGATATGGTTTATATTCAGGATGAAAATCTGAATACAAGAGACGCTTATCCGGAGACGATCGCTCTTATGGCAGCTCTAGGGAAGATGGTAAAAAATGAATTTCCTGACAAGGAGCTTGGTATGATCCTTCAGGCAGTAGACGGAGTTGCGACAATGGCAGCCGCGACAATGGGAGGATACGATTTCGCAAGGATCAAAGTATTTGCAGGTACAATATATAAAGCAGAAGGAATTCGCCAGGGTGTTGGGATCGATGCAGTAAACATGAGAACACAGTTGAATTCCAAGGTAAAAATCTTTGCAGATGTGCATGACCGGGAGGGAATTCCGATGCCGAATGTACCGATCGGCATGGCGATCGACTGGTCAAGCCACATTGGTGCAGATGGGATCATCTTGACCGGACACGATCATAAAGAGACGCTAGAGTATCTTGCAGCTGCTGACGAAATGGATCTTGGGAAACCAATTATCGTTGGCGGCTCAGTAAATGAGGAAAATATCTATGAGATCCTTGAACACTCAGACGGCGCTGTGGTCAGTTCTTCTCTGATGCTTGATGAAGATATTCCGGGAAGCCTCATTCACTGGGATGCTGAAAAGATCAAGAGATTCATGGATAAGGTAGACCAGTGTATAAAACAATGAAATACGATCTGATCATTAAAAATGGCTTTGTTGTTCTACCGGATTGTGTGAAGCAGACAAGCATAGGCATAAAGGGTGGAAAGATAGTTTCTATCGGAGAACTAGGATCAGACCATACGGCCAGTCAATATGACGCCCTGGGAAAACTTGTGTTTCCCGGGGGGATTGATGTTCATGTACATTTTAGTGACTTGGGCGCAGAAGAACTGGAAAACTGGGAACATGGTTCATTGGCGGCTGCATCAGGCGGAATTACCACGGTGGCAGATATGCCGATTGATAATGTTCCGGCGACAACCACCAAAGATGCTTTCTATAAAAAGCTAGAAAGAATTGAGGGAAATTCCTATGTGGATTATCTGCTCTGGGGAGGTGTGACAAAGAATAATTCCAAACAACTGATCCCCATGTTAGAAGCAGGCGCAACTGGTTTCAAAACCTTCCTCACAGAGGTGGGAAGGGAGGATATGCCGGCGCCTGATGAGAAGTCCCTTCGTGAAGCCATGGAAGTGGCAGCCCGGTATGATGTCCCGATGATGATCCATGCGGAAGATCAGGAGATGAATACTCGTTTTGAAAATCTCTACAAAGATACAAAAGACTGGAACATGTGGTCTAAGATGCATCCGATAAGCGGAGAACTTAAGGCAATTCAACGATGCATTCATATGGCAAAAGAGACCGGCGCGCGAATTCACATTGCGCACGTGAGCTTGGCAGCTGCAATAGATGCCATCTGGAATGCAAAGAAAGAAGGAGCAAGAATTACCTGCGAGACAGGACCTCATTATTTACTTTTTAGTGAAGAAGATTATAAGGAGAAAGGCGCGCTTCTAAAATGCACCCCGCCTGTAAGGGATGCAGCAAATAAAGAAAAGCTTTGGCAGTACGTACTTGAGGGGCGGATCGATATGATTTCTTCAGACCATTCCCCGTCAGAGTCAAAGCATAAAGAAGATGGTGTGTACGATGCATGGGCAGGTGTATCAGGGGTACAGATGAACTTGATAACCCTGCTTTCTGAAGGATACTTAAAACGAGGTATGGATCTGAATCTGATCGCAAATATGCATTCTTTGAATCCTGCAAGATTCCTGGGACTAAGTGATGAGATTGGAAGTATCGAAGTCGGAAAAAAAGCAAATATTATAATTGCAAATGTAAATACGTCATATATAATGTCTGAAAATGATTTAAGGACAAAAAATAAGAGCAGTGTGTACTGTCAGACTGAATTTCATGCATCTATTGAAAAGACATACTTACATGGCAGTGAAATTGTTCTTGGAAGTAAAAATGGAGCGTTTATTAGGAAAGGGTAAGTATATGAGAGATCTACACTGGCTGATACAGGAAAGTGAGATAAAGAATCTTAAATGTATGGCAGGTAATACGGCTCTTGATAATACGATCGAAGGTACGGCGGTACTGGATAACCCCAATACACTTAGATGGGTAAAACCTGGCGAGTTGATACTTACATCAGGTTATTTGTTAATGAATAATCCAGAACTTCAGAAGGATGTGATAAAAGAACTAAAAGAATCAGGATGTGCCGGATTAGCGATCAAGAACAAAACTTATTTCAATGATCTGCCGCAGGAAATGCTGGACGAGGCAAACCGACTGGGATTTCCGATCATTCAGATCCCGTATTACTATACATTATCAGATGTCAGCCGGGCGATTTATAGACATCTTTTTGAAGCAAATTTGCTGCAGAAAGAAAAAGAACAGATATTGATGGAAGAAATTTCAGACGTGTTTTTTTCCAAACGAGGCGTAATAGAAGCCATCTATCTGATCGCGAATCATTTCAAAAGGACTGTAATTTTAGTTGATGAAGAATTTCGGTGTATTTATATAGCAAAACGTATGGTTGATAAGAATATCTGCTCGAAAGGAGATGAAGTCAGGCGTATCAGTATTACGGATGATCATCATGATATCATGCGTTTTCAGGATAAGACAGAAAGAGCTGTATATAATCTGATGATCGTCAGTAATGATGTGAAGGATTCTCTTCTGATCGTGGAAGATAAGAAACGGTTGACCATACATGAAGAAAATCTGATAAAACGATGCTCTAAAATATTAGCTCTGTGTTTCCAACAGGACAAAATCAGGCATCTTCGTAAATTTGGATTTGAAAATGCAAATTTACGAAAATTTTTTGAATACCTGAAAGGACTGTATGTTTGCAGCGGATCAGAATTCAAAAATTTATTAAAAGATATCCATTTTCCGGCAGATAAAAAACGCGTTTTACTGATCCTGGTTTTTGCAAAGGAGGCAGATTACAGGGGAAACATTGATGAATGGATGAATATAGTTCTTGCTAAACGTCGAAAATCAAAAACCATTCAGTACTTTTTAGTGGAGAATTATCCATCTGTTTTTGTATATTTGTTTTTTGATAATAAGAACAACATTGCATATGTGGAACAGATGGCGGCTGCGATAGCAGAGAATCTTCTTGAGAAGATCCGGAACAAGGATCCGGGATCAAAGATCCGGATTGGAATGAGCACATGTAGTAAAGAGTTAGAAGGTATTTCCCGAAACTATCGTGAGGCAGAGAAGGCGCTTGCAATAGCAGAGAAGCTTTCCGTTAATACAGATATTTCCTGCTATAGGTCTTTTATTATGATTGATGCGATCATTCAATATCCAACAACAGATAAGATCATGTTTTATGAGAGGATTCTGATCTTAGAGGAGCATGATCGCAATAATAATACAGAATACGTTGAAACGCTTCAGGCTTATTTAAACAGCCAGTGTAATTCAACAGAGGCTGCAAATATGTTGTTTATTCATCGCAATACATTCATTAATAGGATGAAAAAAATAAAGGAGCTGCTTCATACAAACCTGGAAGATACGCAGGAGGTTCTGGGTTTGGGAATAGAAGTGGCAGTATATCAGTATTTTAAGGAGCGATAATACTATGAGAATATTATTAAAAAATGCAAAGGTATTAACTTTCAATGAAACAAATGAGATCCTGGATCGCGGGGATGTCCTGATCGAGGACCGGAAAATTGTCCGTATTGGTGAGAACATTGGTGAGAACGCAGATAAAATGATCGACTGCAGTGGAAAACTGGTGATGCCGGGGCTGGTTAATTCACATCTTCATTCTGATGAAAATATGTTCCGCGGTCTTTTTGACAATATGCCGTTGGAACCATGGATGTTGTATAGCTGTCCGCCTCTTGGATACGGGCCGTTTTCAAACAGGCTGATCTATCTGCGAACTATGATCGGTGCAATGGAGATGGTAAAGAAGGGTGTAACCTGTGTGCAGGACGATGCATCAGAGTGCCCTGGCGCAACGGTGGCGGGATATGACGAGGTGTTTGGAGCATACAGAGACCTGGGGTTAAAGGGCAATATCGCTGTAAATATGGGGAACAGAATTTACCTGGATAAGCTCCCGTATACGAGGGAATTTATTCCGGAAGAGCTTCATCCGGTATTATCGACACATCCGGAACCTGACGAGATGATCGCAGTCTATGAAGAAGTCATCAAGAGATGGGACAGAAAGGACGGTATGAAGGTTGTTTATTCCACATCTGCACCGCAGAGATGTACGGATGATTATCTTCTTCGTGCTCTTTCGGTTGCACAGAAGTATGATCTTCCCATGCATACGCATATACTTGAGACAAGAATGCAGAGAGCATCAGGGCCTGTGATGTACGGCAAACGTTCTATCGTTCAGCACATTGAAGATATTGGTTTCCTTACGGACAGATTGACAATTATCCACGGTGTATGGATGGATGATGAGGATATGGCTCTGATCGGGAACGCGAATGCTTCTATTGCACATAATCCTGTAAGTAACTTAAAGCTTGGAAGCGGCATCATGCCTCTTCGTAAAATGCTGGATCATAAGGTGAATGTGGTTCTGGGAACAGACGGTATGAGTTCTAATGACGGATACAGTATGTTCGAAACCATGAAGTTTGCAGCCCTTCTTCAGAAGGTTGTTGATCCGGATTATAAAACTTGGAGATCTGCAAAGGACATCCTTGATCTTGCGATCAAGACGCCGGCTTATAGTTTAAGAAGAGAGGATGAAATTGGAGCGTTAGAGCCGGGAAAAGAAGCAGATATTATCATTATAAACCTGAAGACAGAAGCATTTACCCCACTTAACGATATCTATAATCATCTTGTTTACTGTGAAGACGGAAGTGATGTGGAAACGGTTATCTCCGGTGGAAAGATCATCATGGAGAATAGAAAGCTGCTCCATGTTGATGAAGAAGCGCTCATTGAAGAACTTCAGGCAATGACTCAGGATTTTAAGGATGCTTTTGAAAAGACAAAGATCATGAATGCGCCGCTTCTTGATCCGGTAGATAAGATTTACAATAAATGTGTGGAACAATACAAAGACAACAAATGCAATCTGTTTGTATAGAAGTAGGAGGCATCTTATGAGAATCATAGATATGCATGCACATGTTGATGTGTGTGAGCCGCTGAACTGGTTTGACACAGGAGAAAAACTTGTAAAGCTGATGGACGAGGCAGGCATTGAGAAGGCTGTTGTCAGTGCTTATCTGAATCTCCCGGGACCGGATAATTCTTGTGCGGACAGGCTTTGGGAATCTATCGAACCTTATGCAGACAGATTCATGATGTTCGTCCGTATGGATCCATGGTTTGGAGAGAAATGTATCAAATTCCTTGAGGAGCTTTGTGAGAGATACCCTGTCCGTGGAGTAAAGCTTCATCCGGCACATTATACACTGTATCCATATGGACAGCTGACAGTCGATCTTTGCAAGAGAGCAGGAGAGCTTGGACTTCCGGTCCTGTTCCACTGCGGAGACGAGATGATGTGCCTTCCGCTTCAGATTGGCGAGCTCGCAAAGAAATGCCCGGATACCATCATCATTATGGCTCACATGGGTGGATTTGCACATACGCGTGATGCGATCGAGATGGCAAAGAGATATCCGAATGTTTACATTGATACATCAGAGGTTCCGCTGGTAAAGGAAATCAAATGGTGTGTGGATGAACTTGGCGCCAAGAGAGTACTCTTTGGTACAGATGCTCCTTTCTGTGACCCAATGGTAGAGATCAAGAAAGTCCTCCTTGCAGGGCTGACAGAAGAACAGCTTGATCATGTCATGTACAAAAACGCGGTTCGGCTTATGGGATTGGAGGAATCGTTATGATCATTGATCTACATACATATGTTGGTAATTCTATGCTTGGCATGGATGGAAGCGTAGAGAAATTACTGGAAAGCATGGAAAGAAACGAGATTACTACTTCTGTCATATGTCCTGTAAAAACAGTGGATCCGTATTTTGAAAAACAAAATCAGTATGTAGCAGATCTTCAGAAACAGTACCAGGGGAAACTGGCGTCTTTTGCCAGGATCGATCCGAATCTTGGCAAAGATTCGGAGAAAATTTTAAGGGAAGCACTTACTGACCTGGGTGCGAAGGGCCTTGTGCTCCATCCATGGGAAGAAACTTTTACGATAAACGATAAGAAGGTCTTCCCATTTATGGAGATCTGTGAAGAGTACCAGGTCCCGGTCCTTGTAGAAAGTGGTTATCCATGGCTTGCTCATTGCTTTCAGGTAGCAAACCTTGCAGAAAAATTCCCGAAACTTAGGTTCATCATGGCACATGGAGGCCAGTTCGACAGCAGTGGTTATGCCATGACGGATGTTGATTTTGTGATGGATACTCATGACAATCTTTATATCGAGACCTCTGGCTATTTTTCAGATGAAGGTATCGAAAATACGCCAAAACGTCTTGGTAACGACCGCATTCTCTTTGGTTCGCATTTCCCTTGGCTGAATGTAGAACTTGAAAAGTATCGTGTAGAAAGAGCGCATATTTCCAATTACCAGAAAGAAGCGATATTTTATAAAAATGCAAAAAAAATTCTTGGATTGTAGAACGGCGATTCCTAAGCGACAGGAATCAGGATCTCCGTCACAAACTTGTCCGTATCGTTTGTGATGCCGTAATCAATCATAGTGATCTCCCTAGAGAAACCTGTAATCTCCAGATGATTGCTGTGGATATAATCCATGAGCTTCTGGTAATAAACAGCCGCTTCACTATGGCTGCCGCAGAAACGGACGGATACACAGGTAACCGCCGGAAGCTGTGTGATGTTTCCTTCATAAGTGTCTTCGTCATCAAGAAGAAGAAAGACCAGGTTATAGTGTTCGAATCTGTCTGCGATCAGGTTATCCCTGGCGATGCCCACGCCAACCTTTCCGAGGAACGTCAGGGAGGCAGCCTGATGTTCTTCCAGACGCCGGATGGAATATTCCAGGTCCAGATAAGAATTAAGCTCCAAGGTATCCTCGATCCAGGCAATCCGGCAGGGCGGAGTATTGACTAACCGGATCGTATTTAGATCTGAGCTTACGGCGTCGCGAAGCTGCTGCAGGCGGCGGTCTATCTTGCGCTCAATGATAGCCAGCTCCTGCTGCTTCCTGGCGATGATTTCCTTCTGTTTCAGTAATTTGTCTTCGATCACATCAATATCTTTGTTCTGCAGAAAATCGGCAATCTGATTCAAAGGCATATCCAGCAGCCGGAGATAACGGATGGTATTCAGCACTTCGAATTGCCGGGTGCTGTAATAGCGGTATCCGCTGTTTTCATCAAAGCCGTGATCTGCGGCGTTTTATCCAGATAAATGCAGCGACGCAGATAATAACGGACAAAAGTGATCCCGCAGGTGCGGCAAGCCCCATCGGGTACAGTGTGTCAGTGAAATATCTGGATGCCAGATATGCTCCGGGAACACGCACAAGGATAATGGACAGTACATTATGCAGGAAGGAGATCCCGGACATACCGCAGGCACAGAAGTATCCGCAGAAGCTGAAATGTATGCCAAGGAAGACACAGTCCCATACATATCCCCGCAGGTATTGCCCGCCTAAGCGGATGACGCCGGGATCTTCCGTGAATAATGCGATGACAGGTTCGCTGGTAAACTGGATAGCTGTGGCGATGATAAGGCTGAAGCCTACTGCTATTGAGATGGCGTACCAGAGTGTCTGATCAGCACGTTCCTGCTTCCCAGCGCCGATATTCTGCGCGGAGAGTGCAGAGACTGTGGATAGCATAGTGGAGGGGAGGAGGATCAGGATCCCGATCACCTTTTCCACGATTCCTACGGCGGCCGCATCATCTAAGCCTCTTCGATTCGCAATGATCGTAATGATAATAAAAGCAATCTGGATAAACCCATCCTGCAGCGCAACGGGTGTGCCGATCTTCAGGATCTGCCCCATGATCGCAGACTGTGGTTTAAAATGTGCCTTTTTCAGATTCAATCCGGTTTTCGGCCTGCGGATCACCAAGATAGATACGATCACACTGATGGTCTGTGACAGCGTGGTTCCAAGGGCAGCCCCGGCGGGACCCATGTGAAAACCGCCTATGAACAGATAGTCCAGGGCAATATTAGCTATGCAGGAAATTGCGATAAAATACATAGGGCTCTTAGAATCCCCCAGTCCGCGGAAGATGGAACTGATGATATTATACGCCGTTATAAAAGGGATGCCGATAAAACAGATCATCAGATACGTCACCGTACCGGACACCGCCTCTGCAGGTGTGGACATGACGGATACGATCGGTTTTACAAAAAGCAGTAATAACAGGGTGGCGGCAGCGGACAGACCCATAAACAGGGCAGCCGTATTGCCGATAGCGGCAAGGGCGTACGAAGAGTTCTTAGCTCCCACTGCTTTACCGATGGTGACTGTGGATCCCATGGCAAGCCCTACGATCATGACTGTCAGCATGTGCATAACCTGACTGCCGATGGAAACGGCGGTAATCTGCGCCACACCGTTGAACTGACCGATGATAAAGAGGTCAGCCATGCCATACAGCGTCTGCAGAAGGTATGATAAGAGGTAAGGAAGCGAGAAGAAGATTATATTTTTGAATACGCTCCCGGTAGTTAGATTCTTTTCCATAACACAGATCACTCCTTTCGAAGTATATCATAAACTCTATCATTATTGTAGAGTCAATCTGTTTTTTATTATTTTTGAAAAATTTCCTCACTTTTTAGACATTCGTGAGCCGTTTTTTGATTTCCTGGAGGCGTGTTATGGGAAAGCAAGGATACTCGTACATCATTGCATTGACTAATGATCAATAAGCGCTTGCTATTCATGTTATCTGCATGTCTCCGAACCTAGTACATCGCCGGTTCGCAGACGCACAGCTGACACGAATAGCAAGCGCTGTTTAGTTTAGTTGAAGAAACCGCCGAAAAGTCCCTTCTTCTTAGATCTTGAAGATTTCTTAGACGGGCTGTAGACGCTGCCGCTGTCTCTGTTACGGCGTTGGTTGATGGCTTTATATAGTTGATAGACAGCCGCTTTGTTGGTACACCAGCTGAGCGGTACGTCAATATCACGGAAGATGTAGCGGATCCTTTCATATTCCCGGTCGCTGATCGCCTGTGCGCTGCCGATATTGCGTCCTTCAAACATCTCGTCGAAGGCATCCCTGATCTTGATGATCTTTGCAGGATTATCAGACAGCATTTTGTTCACCTGCTCCATAATTTCTCTTTGCTCCATTCAATAACTCCTCTCTTGATATGCATGATTCCAAAGGGTATCCATAACGCTTGCCGTGTTCAGGCGATAGTCGTAAGTTTATGATCGGGTTGATCTGCGGCGTCTCGGATTTGGTTTTACAGGAATATATACTTCAGGATAAATAATACCGCCAGCACATACATCAGTATGCTGATCTTTTTCTCTTTTGTTCTGCCTGTAAGAAGGTTCAGCGCTACATAAGAGATCACGCCCATGGAAATACCTTCGGATATGCTGTAAAAAAACGGCATTGCCGCGATACAGATATAACATGGCAGCGCCTCGGATATATCGCTGAAATTAATATTTACCACATTTGTCAGCATGTAGAAACCGACTACGATCAATGCCGGCGCCGTCGCAAATGACGGGATGGCAAGGAAGATCGGGGAGAGGAACAACGCGAGTCCGAAAAGAACGGCTGTAGTGACAGAAGTAAGCCCTGTCTTGCCTCCTTCCGTGACGCCGGAAGCACTCTCAACGAATGTCGTGGTCGTGGTTGTTCCAAGTACTGCCCCTGCAGTTGTGGCGACTGCGTCTGCCATAAGCGCGCCTTTGATCCGCGGGAGCTTACCGTCCTGATCCAGCATGTCAGCCTTAGAAGCCACACCGATCAACGTACCGATGGTATCGAACATGTCGACGAATAAAAACGCGAAGATCACGATGACAAAGTTCAGGGAAAAGATCCCGTCAAACTGAAGTTTCCCAAAGACCGGCATAATACTTGGTACGGACAGCCCGTTGCTGAAGTCAGGAAGCAGTCCGTAAAAGCCCAGTTCCGGATTCGGGACATAGATGCCTGCCAGCTGGCAGATGATTCCAAGAAGCCATGTGATCAGGATCCCCCACAGGATATTCCCCTTTATGTTCTTGATGACCAGGATACCGGTGATCAAGACGCCGGCGATCGCAAGCAAGACCGTGATCCCGACATCCTGGAAGCTTGCTGCCGTGCCGTTCGCAAGATTATAACCGTCCAGGGAGAACAGTTCGACCAAAGTGGCGCCGCTGACCACGATATTCGCGTTCTGAAGACCGATAAAAGCAATAAACAGGCCGATGCCTACGCTGACCGCTGCTTTCAGGTTCAGCGGGATCGCATTAAATATGGCTTCGCGCACATTGGTAAGGGACAGGATGATGAATATGATCCCTTCCACGAATACGGCTGTGAGAGCCACTTCCCATTTGTAGCCCATTCCAAGGACAACGGTGTACGCAAAATATGCGTTCAGTCCCATTCCCGGAGCAAGTGCAAATGGATAATTCGCCAGAAACGCCATCAGCAGCGTACCGATCAACGACGCGAGGGCGGTCGCTGTGAATACGGCTCCCTGATCCATACCTGCCACGGCAAGGATACTTGGGTTCACGGCGAGAATATATGCCATTGTCATAAAAGTTGTGATACCCGCGAGTACCTCTGTCCGGACATCAGTGTTGTTTTCTTCTAATTTGAAGAATTTTTCTAACATGTTCTTCCTCCTTTATCTCTCAAACCATAACGGATGACGATATTATTTTAGCAAAATTATGCCTGAAAGTAAAATATTTTATGAAAATATTGTTGGTATAAATAAAATAGTGTGTAAGTTAGAGGAAACAGAGCCCCTTAATGCCCCGATCGTGGTAGTAATTTTCAGAATATTTTGCTATAATGAAGGTAGAAAATATAGGACGGAAAGGAGTTTTTATTATGTCAAAACGAATCATCACCATAAACCGAATGTATGGAAGTAACGGAAGAAGGATCGGAAAAGTCCTGTCAGAAGAATTGGGGATCCACTGCTATGATAAGGACTTGATACGGATCGCAAGTGAAAAAGAGGGACTGCCCTATGAAGAGCTTCTTAAGGTTGACGAGAAGCGCGCCAGTCAGTGGCGTTATCCGTTGGAGGAGCCGCTTCAGATGGAGCCGCAATATCGTCTTTATCCGATGAATGACGTACTTTTTCATTCTGAGAGTGAGATCATAAAGTCGATTGCCGGGCAGGAAGATTGTATCATTATCGGCCGCTGTGCCGGGCAGATCTTGGAGGGCGAGTGCCTGAAGGTATTTATCCATGCTCCGTTTGAGTATCGTGTCAAAGTGGCGGCAGAGCGTATGGAAGTGCCGGAGAGAGACGCACGTGCCTATGTAAAGAAGACGGACAAGGAACGGCGCAGCTATTTTGAATATTTTACAGATGAGAAATGGCTGGATATGAGCGTTTATGATCTTTGTATTGACAGCAGCCGCTTTACGGAAGAACAGATCGTCAGGATGCTTAAAGTGGCATATGAGGGCATGGAAGCGTAGACAGTATGTGTCCGGCGCTGACAGAAAAAAATGGTGGAATTCAGAAGGTGTGACAGAATATGTTATTTTCAAAGGATTACTGGGAGAAGGAATGGGCGGCGCTTGAGAAGAGGGAGATGCGTTTCTTAGAGCGGCAGCAGGAGGAGAAGTCTTCTAAAGTGACACAGAAGATTGCTGAAAAGGTGCCGGAGAAGTTGGAGCGCACGCTGAAAGCAGCTTTCAACAAGGCATTTGAGGTAGTATTTGAGAAAGGAACGGGGCTGATCGAGAAGACTTATGATAAGGAGAGACAGAAGCAGTCTTTTCAGGTTAATGAATATACTGCCAGGATCCTTAAAAATCGGAAGAGTGTTAAGGCGTTTTCAAAACAGGCAAGGAGCGGGCGGACGAAGAACCTGCTCCTGTCAGGCATAGAAGGAGCGGGCTTGGGAATTCTTGGCATAGGGATTCCGGATATTCCGCTCTTTACTGCGGTGTTGCTCAAGAGTATATATGAGATCGCGCTTAGTTATGGCTATTCCTATGAGACAAAGGAAGAACAGTGCTTTATCCTGAAGGTGATCGAGACGGCTCTGCTGCACGGCGAGAAGCTTCGGCAGGCAGATCAGGAGCTGAATATATGGATTGATACGGTCTGTTCGGAGGATAGTTCCGGAATGGACAGAAAAGAACAGATCGTCCGGACTTCAGACGTATTGGCAGAAGCGCTGTTATATATGAAGTTTGTTCAGGGGATTCCGATCGTCGGACTGGCAGGCGGGCTGGCAGATGCCGTTTATCTGAAACGGATCACGGACTATGCGGATTTGAAGTATAAGAGGAGATGTTACTGCAGTCTCCGGGATAGATTGGATTAACTTATATATTTAGGAGGAGAGAAGATGGGTCGTCTGAAATTAGTAGAACCGGCAAGAGAGCATGAAGCGCAGGTAATGGCTTACAGGGAGGCGTTCCAAAGGAATAACGACAGCTTTGACGGATGTTCGGGACTGGAAGACGTAGAGACTTATGAGGAATGGCTGGATTTTGAGGGCAGATTATCTGTAAAGTATGGAAAGGATTATGTGCCGTCTACCACTTATCTGGCGATCCGGACAGAGGATCAGAAGGTAGTGGGGATCATAGATTACAGGCACGAACTGTCGGATCATCTGCTGCAATTCGGCGGACATATCGGTTACAGTGTACTGCCGTCTGAGCGAGGGAGAGGATATGCGAAGGAAATGCTGAGGCTGTTGATAGAAAAGTGCAGGGATGCCGGTGCAGATAAGCTTTTATTGACCTGTGACAAGAAAAATACCGCGTCTGCAAGAACGATCGCCGGTAACGGCGGGATATTGGAAAATGAAGTAGAAGATGCGGCAGGAACAGGCAAAAGCAGGGTGATTCAGCGGTATTGGATCAAGATGAAGTAAGAATATCGGGTCATACAAAGGAGATAGAAATGGATTTTGTACAATATAAGTGCCCCTGCTGCGGCGCGGCTCTGCAGTTCTCGCCGGAGACGCAGAAGCTCTCCTGCCAGAGCTGTCAGAACGAATATGACATCGAGACGCTCAGGCAGTATGAGCAGGAAGAGCGGCATCAAGGAGAGCAGGATCTTAGTTGGGAATATCAGAAGGGGGCTTGCGGGGCGGCAAGGACAGAGGATGGCATGTATATCTGTCCGTCCTGCGGCGCTAAGGTAGAAGCGGATGAGAATACGGTGAGTACGACATGCCCTTATTGTGACAATGTCATAGTCATCAAAGCCACGGCTTCTAAGGAGCTTAAGCCCGATGTCATGATTCCTTTCCAGGTACAGGGGGATCAGGCGCGGCAGATGCTGGAGGGGTTCTACAAAGGCAAACCTCTGCTCCCAAAGAATTTCAAGGACAAGAGTTATCTGAAGAATCTGAAAGGATACTATGTTCCCTATTGGCTGTTTGACTGCGAGGCTGATGCAGACATGAGCTTTCGCGCTACACGTGTGAGAACATGGAGCGACAGCAGATATGATTACATAGATACTTCTTATAATACATAGCATAATAATACTATATACATATGATACAGCATTATACATATACATAGTACATACATAATACATACATATCATCATATGATATCACGGCACATATCATCACATAATATCATTACACGTCTATATTATCGTCCATAGTATCCATACCTGTATCCATACTAAAGCCTTTACTATCTAAATCAGCTTTAATCAATGCTTTGATATAACTATTAGCACTTTGTCCAGTATCGGCAAGATATGACTTTAACCGTTTTCCTTGTTCCGCATCAACAGCACTGTATTTTACAGCAAAGCTGACTGTTTTTTCTCTATATTTTTTGACAGCCTTTCTATTTTGTTCTTTTATTCTCTTTTTCTTTTCTTCTGAGTTCATCATGGTTTTCCCTTTCTTGTATGTAATATTCTTCTTTTTGGCAAAAGTGTAGTATATAACAATATCATTGTATCATGCGGTTTGTCAATAATGCTATTAGGCATTGTGCATAATATATAAATGGCTAAACTCGTTTCAATGTATATATTAATAGTAATAATAATAATAAACAAACATGACTAAACCCATAAAAAGACTTAATAAATGAGTTTACCCATGCTATCGTATAAACAAGTTAAACGACAGGCAATCAAAAAAGCCTAGTTGAATAACTTAAAAGTTTTTAGTATAATAATAGAAAGGAAAGTATAGAAATGAATAAAAAGATATACAATGAAGTTATGAGTGGTAAATCCGATAATAATATAAAGTTTAACGATTTTCGTAATTTGATTGTTGATTTAGGAATTACTTTTACTCGTCAAAGTGGTTCTCATGTTCAATATTATCATAGTGAGATAAATGAGAGAATGACGATACAAAATGCTAATTCGAAGGCTAAAGGGTATCAGGTTAGGCAGTTAAGGAATATTATTATTAAACATGGTTTATAGGAGGTGGTTATATGTCAAAATATTCTGTTTTTATGTATTATGATGAAGAAGATCAAATTTATGTTGCAAGTGTTCCTGAATTACAGGGATGTATGGCACATGGAGAAACGCGAGAAGAGGCATTAAAAGAAATTGAAATAGCTGAAAATTTATGGCTAGAATCTGCAAATGATATGAATATAGAAATTCCTGAACCTTTAAAATCTACTATAATGGTTTAAATTATAAAAGGATTGGTTTTCCAGTCCTTTTTGTTTTGGGAAATAAAAATGTAGGAGCTATCTTTTGAAATAACTCCTACCATAGCCATAGCAAAAAGCATTTACTATCTAAATCGCATCTGGCATCCTTACAATATCAATATTACAATTAAATCCAATAGCATTACAAAGACGTTGTACATCTAATAAAGTTAATTCCTTTTATATGGTTGCAAGAGAGGGTACGATGGAGTTCTGGCACGTTCCGGTGGACGGAAGTGCCGAGATGGACGACAGTACGACAGAGTCCATCGAGCCTTTTGACTATCGTGCGCTGACAGAATTTAATCCGGCATACCTGGCGGGATATCAGACTGTGACCGTGAAGCGGAGGAACCTGTCGTCCCACGGCGGAATGGCACACTATGCCCTGCTGCCTGTATGGCTCTTCGAAACAGTTTACCGTGATAAGAAGTACCAGTTTGCGATCAACGGCCAGACGGGTAAGATGGTGGGAGAGCTTCCTGTGGCGGGGCGCCTTCTGGAGATATCTCTGTGGATTTACGGCGGTTGGAACGGCAGTGTGTTCCGGGATCATGAAGCGGCATGGGAGCAGAAAGCTCAGGCAGTGCAGTGATGCTTGCGGTCAGTATGGCAGGACGAGATTGGGGACTGGTGGGATTCGGAACGGCACAGGAAGCATTTTCCGTATATGGACGGGAGCTGATCAAGGAACGGATATTAGGCGATTAGAGGCTGTTGCAAAAGCAGATCATAAATCTGTTGTTTTGCAGCAGCCTTTTCCTGTTCTATAAAAAATTCTGGGTGTGGAGATTTTTGGACACCCAATTTGTTAAACTGATAGAGAACTAAGGAAGATACGAGATTCCAGTTTACAACAGTTGAACCGTGAATGGAAATGATACAAGAACAGGAGGTGCACAGTATGAAAGGATATTTTGTGGCAGATGGTTATATGGGATATGTGGATGGGAGCTATCTTTTGTTTGCAGACGAGAGTGATTATCGGGAATTTTTGGAGGAAGAATAATGAGAGAGGTTATAGGTTCGGTATTTGATTATAAATGTGACAGAGAACAGAAGGGATTCGGTCAGGTAGTCGGTTTCCTGTTCCGTCCGGAACCGGAGAGGGAAGAAAAGACAGAGTTTGAATTGTCCGGTCTGATCGCGGAAGAGTTAGAGGTAATGAGCCGGAATGAATGGAGTGTATTGATGAAGCGGGCGGGGCTTAATCCGGATCAATATGATTTCTGAGACCCGCGTATGGTAAGGAATTGTCATGAAATGACTTGTAGAAGATTGTACAGGATGGAAGCGATATGTTACAATGTCCTAGGATCGCAGCGGGAAGGCTGTGACGGCAATGCTATATAGATCGCAGCGGGAAGGCTGTGACGACAATGCTATAGATAAAAGCTGCGGCGATAGATAGGAGGATGAATTGTGGCAGTTTCACATGTAAAGCTCAGGGCATTGTACATCATGAAGATGCTTCTGGAGAAGACGGATGAGAAGTGTCCGATGTCTGCGGCGGATATAGACAGGGCGCTTAAGGAGTATGGGATGTCTGCGGACCGTAAGACAGTATATAATGATCTTGAGACGCTTAAGGAGTTCGGGATGGATGTTCTGCAGGCAAAAGGAACCAACGGAGGTTATTATATCGGAAGCAGGAAGTTTGAGCTGCCGGAACTTAAGCTTCTTGTTGATGCCGTGCAGGCGTCTAAGTTTATCAGCCGGAAGAAGTCAGAAGAGCTGATACGTAAGCTGGAGAGCCTGGCAAGTGACCATGAGGCAAGGCAGCTTCGGAGGAATGTATTTATCTACAACCGTCCTAAGAGTGGCAATGAGACCATCTATTATAATGTAGATCAGATCCATACGGCGATCCTTGAGAACCGGCAGATCCGGTATCAATATGCAGAGTGGACGGTGAAGAAGGAGCTGAGGCCCAAAAAGGACGGAGCCGTCTATACAGTCAGTCCATGGTCGCTGACGTGGGATGACGCGAACTATTATCTGATCGCATATGACGAAGAGGCGGACTGTATGAAGCATTACCGGGTGGATAAGATGCAGCATACATGCGTGACCGATCGGGTGCGCATCGGCAAAGAGAAGTTTCAGGATTTTGATCTGGCAGAATTTAGTAAGAAGACATTCTCTATGTACGGAGGGCACGACGAAGAAGTTACGCTGCAGTGCGGGAATGAGTTGATCGGGGTGATCCTGGATCGGTTTGGTACGGAGGTGATGATCGTCCCTGTGAGTGGAGAAGAGTTCCGCGTGCGTGTGCTGGCGGCGGTCAGTCCGCAGTTCTTCGGCTGGGTAACGGGCATCGGAAGCAGGCTTCGGATCGCCGCGCCAGAACACGTGCGAAAGGAATATAAGGAATACCTGCAGGAGATCATGCAGGAATATTAAGTGTTCTTAATATCTCAGTTTGATATTGGATAAGGAGACTTCAGCTTCATATCCTTTCATATGAAGCATATATTCCATCCCGTTTTTAGCAAGATCAATGTGGTTCTGCGGGGCGATCATGATCTCTTCGAGGGGCAGGTTTTGCTCGCTTAACGGGATCTCTATGTAAGGGAGCATGAAACCGTCCTTGGCACGGAAGTACACGGCGGTATTCTTCTGCTTCTTGAAAATGAACCGGTATTCCTGTTCTTCCGCGAAGCCTTCATGCTTGAAGAACATGGCGTAGACTTCTGCCGTTCTGCGGAATTTCCGGCATGCTTTCAGATAGGTAGAGTCCTGGCGGTCATGATTCCCGGCTTCTAAGATCTCGTCCATGGACATCCGGAGCAGATTGGGCAGATAATTGCAGATAATCCTGCGGATCAGCTGTTTTTGCTGCTTTGCGTCATAGACGACCAGTCCATGATACGCAATTTCCGCCGCTTCTTCGATCCTTGCGATGATGTCGTCGCTTCGGAAACCGATGTTGTATCCGGTCTTATTGCCGAATTCAGACCACATAGTGATACTGTCTCTACATTTTGAGAAGGATAGAACGAAATATTCTCTGCTTTTTTCACGGTCGGTATAGATGGAATCCTTAAGGAACATCTCCCTGAATGCCGGCTTCTTTATATTCTCCCGGCATACCTCGTCTATGATCCCGCGAATGTGGGAGAATTCATTGGGATCATTCAGGAAATCACTCTTTGTTGCCCAGAAACAATTATGGTTTATTATGCCGTTGATACCGTTGCTTTTCGTGTAATGATACAGGATACTTCCCTTTTCTGCATGCTCCAGTTTTACCTGCCTGCCAGACATATTGCGCGCCTCCTTTGTATGCGGATGTTTTGATTTCAGATATTTTCGGATTGATTGCTATTATTATAAAGAAAATGGCGGAAAATAGCAATAATTAAATGATTATTGGTGGTGATCGACGACAGAGAAAGAATAGTTTTGATCCTATATGCGTTAAGAGAATTTTAAGAATTATATTGAGTTTCTTTTAAGGCAGATATATTATAGTATCCGTGTAAGCAGCAATAGAAAGCAGACGACGGAATGGAGGGGATACCCATGGAAGCAGAGACGATACTGGTGGTGGACGATAATAAGGAGATCGTATATTCTATCAGTGAATTGTTAAAATATGAGGGATACCAGGTTATTAAGGCTTATGACGGCATGGAGGCGCTGGAAGCGCTGGAAAAAGAAAAGATTGATCTGATCTTGCTGGATGTAATGATGCCGAGACTCAACGGGTTATCCGCGTTGATGAAGCTTCGGCAAAAGAGCAGGATCCCGGTGATCATCCTGTCAGCTAAGACGGAGGAGAGCGATAAAGTGTCGGGGCTTATACTTGGGGCGGACGACTATGTGGAGAAGCCGTATAATCCGGCGGAACTGACGGCAAGGATCAAGGCACATCTTCGGCGGTATCATCTCTGGGGAGAAGAGAAGGCAAGGACTGATGAGGATCGGATCGTCAACGGAGGGCTGGAGCTTGATAAAAAGCAGAAGTTAGTGATCGTGGAAGGAGAGGAAGTGCGGTTGACCGCCACAGAGTATAAGATATTCGAGCTTTTGATGGAACATCCCGGACAGATCTTTCCCGCGGAGCAGATCTACGAGAAAGTCTGGAACGAACAGGCGGATTACGCGGTAGAGAATACGGTCATGGTCCATATCCGCCATATCCGCGAGAAGATAGAGATAGACGCAAAGAAACCAAGATATGTAAAGGTGGTGTGGGGTATTGGATACAAGATGGAAAAATATAGTTAAGAAGATATATGCTTTTGCAGAGGAAAATGGCAGGTATATTCCGGGAGTGATGCTGGCAGGGATCGGAATCTGCATTTTCGGCGTTATGATCGCCTATCGGAATTCGTATTCGACAAAGATCGTTTTTGGGTTTGGTATGGCGGGGAATCTGTGTATAGGGGTGAGCCTTGCGATCCTCTTAAGACAATACCTGGATCAGCGGTATCAGGGATGGGGCGGCAAAGAGGGCTGTGAATACGATGCATGGAAAAAGGTCAGGTCAGCCTCTTTCAAACGGTTTTATAAGGCGGGAGCGTTGGCATGCCTGATGGCAGTGTGGTATCTTTATGATCTTGTCTATAGAGGCGGCGTATGGGGCGGGATGAGGAGAGGCTGGAATTATAACTATGCTACCGGTTATGTGATGGTGATCACGGTTCTGATCCAATTCCTGCTGGCGGAGAAGGCAGTCAGGAATTACTGGGACGGGAGACTGGAACATGTTATGGAGTGGAGGGACGGGATTTTAAGGCGCCGTGTGGAAGAATCGTTGGAGATAGAGCGGAAAAGCCTTGAGAAGGTGTCGCGGAGCGACCAGCTCCGTGTGGATCTGCTCACCAACGTATCCCATGACCTGAAGACGCCCATAACGTCTATGGTTGGTTATATAGAACTGATCAAGAAGGAAGAATTAAGCGACGTCGTGCGGGATTATATTGACGTTGTCTCGGCACGGACAGAGAAGCTGAAGGAGATGATCAACAGCTTGTTCTCCCTGGCAAAGGCGAGCAGCGGCAACGTAGAGTTTCAGATGGAGAATTTTGAAGTAAACCGTCTGATCGAACAGATTTTTGCAGATATGGCGGATCAGGTGAAGGAGAGCGGTCTCCAATTCGTTATGCAGCTTACGAAAGAGGCGACGTCTATTTACTCGGATAATACGTATTTCTACCGGATCTGTCAGAATCTGATCGAGAACACACTGAAGTATTCGGCAAAAGGAACCCGTGTGTTTGTAAAAACATACCTTAAGGATGCGGCAGGAGAGACGGGGCAGCGCCCGGAAGAACCAGAACCTGAAGCAGGAAAGAGGAAGATCTGTATCGAGATTACCAATACGGCGGGTTATTCTATGGATTTCACGAAGGAGGATATCGTGGAACGCTTTGCAAGGGCAGATCAGGCGAGGACGAGCGAGGGGAACGGACTTGGGCTGGCGATCGTGAGTACCTATGTGAAAGCTCTTGGCGGGGAATTCGATATCAAGATAGACTGCGATCAGTTCAAGGCATGTGTGGAGATGGGATAAGATCACAGACGGCGGGAATAGATTTTCAAACACGCTCTGGCATTTAGCCAGAGCGTATATATTTCAGGAAAGCTTACCGGGATCGATCTTATAATACACTGCCGAGTAGGGGCTTAGTGAGAGGGTTGCCCGGTTTTCTTTCAGTTTGATGGTCTTCTTGTCGTAGATCTTCGTACCGGCGTATTCCTGTGCGTCGCTTGCAAGAAGAAGCGTCAGTGACCGGGCGTCGTTTAGTTCGATCTCATAATCTTCCTGCGTCTGGTCAGAGAAGTTGAAGACGGCGAGGATCCTCTCTTTATCGGCGATCCTTTCAAAGGTATAGAGGCATCGTCCTTCCTGATGGCAGTCGTTCCAGGCGAATCCTTCCGGATCATGATCTTTCTGATAGAGCGCCGGATGCTTAAGATAGAGATGATTTAAGTCTTTTATGAACCGGTGGAAAGCGTCATGGATCGGATATGTCAGGATGTCCCAGTCCTGTTCACGCTTCTCGTCCCATTCCCGGAGCTGTCCGATCTCATTTCCCATGAAATTCAGCTTCTTTCCCGGATGGGCATACATATACATATAGAACGCCCGTGCCTGGGGAAATTTGTCGTCGTATTCACCGTGCATCTTCTGCATGATGGTCGCTTTACCGTGTACTACTTCGTCGTGAGAAAGCGGCAGCAGGAAGGCGTCGCTGTAATAATACATCATAGAGAAGGTCAGCTTGTGATAACTCTCCGTACGATATTCCGGCGCGGTACGGAAGTAATCCAGCGTGTCGTTCATCCAGCCCATATCCCATTTGTAATCGAAGCCCAGCCCGCCGTCGCAGACAGGCCTTGTGACTCCGGGATAAGAAGTGGAGTCTTCGGCGGAGAGTATGGCGGCGGGGTGCAGTGCTTTAAGCCCCCGGTTCATTTCCCGGATAAATTCTACCGCCGTATTATTGACTCCCCTTGCGGGCTCGCCCTGCCAGTAGATGATCCGGCTGATGGCGTCCATACGGATTCCGTCTATATGATACTCTGTAAGCCAGTAGTTTGCCGCAGACTGCAGGAAGCTTCTGACCTCGCCCCGGGAGTGCATGAAGTTACAGCTTCCCCATTCACTGACGCCCACGTCCTGATGAGGATATTCGTACAAGGCGGTTCCGTCATAATTGGCGAGGGCGTAATCGTCTATGGCAAAATGAACCGGTACAAAATCCAGGATAACGCCGATCTCATTCTGATGGCATTTGTCGATGAATTCCATTAGCTCTGACGCCGTGCCGTAACGGGAGGTCGGGCTGAAGAAACCGGTGTTCTGGTATCCCCAGGATTCGTCGCAGGGATGCTCGCTTAAGGGCATGATCTCCACATAGTTGTAACCGTATTCTGTCAGATACGGGATCAGGATATCCGCCATCTCCGTATAGGTATACCAATCGTCTGCCGCATCTGAAGGCTTCCGGAATGAGCCGAAGTGGATCTCATAGATGTTCATGGGCTTGTTCCGGCAGTCCGAGCGTCTCTGCATCCAGGCAGAATCCTGAAAGGTGTGATCGGAGAGGCTGCGGATATAAGACGCTGTGTTGGGCCTTAGTTCCATGCCGAAGCCATAAGGGTCACAGTGATCAACATAAGAGTGATCCTGTCTGTAGATCCGGTACTTGTACATCTGTCCCGGCGCGGCGTTCTTCGCGTAGCATTCCCAGAAATTGCCGTCATAGATCTTATGCATGTCCCATTCCTGCCATCCGGTGAATTCTCCGATCAGGGAGATCTTCGACGCCCCCGGTGCGAACGTGCGGAAGGTGACTCCTTCGGCTTCGGTGTGCGCGCCGAGGAATTGGTAAGCATCAAATATTTTTCCGGTATAAAATCCATAAAAATCCATAAAGTTTCCTCCCAAGATACAATGTATTTACAGACAGACAGTGGTTGTTTTTTTGTCTGAGATTATTATAATATATAGAAAAGGAAGAAATCCACCGACAATATTAGACGACAGACGGATAAACAACGGATATCTGATAATGTCGGAAATATTGCCGCAAGCAGATACTTTTTGCAAAAGAGGGGAGAAAGGAAAGGAGAGAGGCGGCATATGGATCTGCGTGTAAAGAAGACAGAACGGGGGATCAAGAATGCATTTATCGAACTGCGGTCGAGAAAACCTCTGGAGAAAATTACGGTTAAGGAACTATGTGAGCTGGCATATATCAATAAGTCTACATTCTATTCACATTATAAAGATATCTATGAGTTGTCTGACAGTATGGAGGAAGAGGTGGTCAGGTCGATCACCAACAGCATTTCCCATCCTGAGTATATTATGGAGAATCCGGCGGAATTCACCAGGGAATTGTTTCTGGCGTACTTATCACAGAATTCCCTGACTGTGATCCTTTTCTCCGGGAGCCAGAGGAATCATCTGGTAGATAGGATCGAGACCAGTATCAAAGAGCTGGTGTTCCGGAAGTATCCGGAATACAGAAAAGACGAAGCGTGGAACATTATCTTAAGTTATTGCATCCAGGGGGGATATCATACCTTCCAAAGGAACCGGGAAGGGGATGTGAATACGCTGATCTCGATCATAGGGGAGATCACGGAGGCGGTACAGGAAATGTATGGAAGGATGACGAGAGAATATTTCTAAGGAGGAGAAAGATGATATACGAAATGAAACAGACGGAAAAAGCGGCGGCATTGTTCGGCGGATGGCAGGAGACTATGATCTGGTCCTGCCTGCAGGGCGTTATGGGAAGGATTTACGCGGATTCCCTTGAAGCTCCGGCGTCTGCGATGGCTTTACTGGGGGATTTCTGCTTTTTAGCAGGCAGGCAAAGCAAAGAACTGGCATTATTTGTATCGGAATACAGGATGCGTGAGTTTGTGATCATGGTTCCGCAAGATGAAGGATGGGCAAGGGTGATCAAGGAATGTTATGGTCAAAATGCGAAAAAGGTGGTTCGGTATGCGATAAAGAAAGAACCGGATATCTTTGACCGGGAGAAGCTTCAGGCGGTGGTGGAGGGGCTGCCGGAAGGATATTGCCTTAAGATGATAGATGAAGAATTATTTTGGCAGTGTAAGAAGATCGAATGGTGCAGGGACTGGGTTGCCCAGTATGATGATCATACTATGTTTCAGAAATATGGATCAGGCGCAGTGATCCTGAAGGATGGACAGCCCGTCTCAGGCGCGTCTTCTTACACAGGATATCTTGGAGGGATAGAGATAGAGATTGATACCAGGGAGGATCATCGAAGAAGAGGCCTTGCATATATATGCGGGGCGAAGCTTATCCTGGAATGTCTGGAGAAAGGGTGGTATCCCAGCTGGGATGCGCAGAACCCTGGGTCAGTGGCTCTGGCAGAGAAGCTGGGATACCATATGGATCATGAATATACTGCTTTTGAGGTTACGCCCTGATTTGTATCACGTATCTGCTGATACAGAATCTAATGCTTTGCGTAGACAACGCCCTTTTTCAGTCCCGGAGCGGCAGAGATCTGTCCGTCGTCCGGGACGTCCTGGCGTTCCCGGTTGCTTAAGGTTCCGACTTCCATTGCATCGGCAAAGTTGATCGGGTGGTTGCGCATATGCACTTTCAGCATCTCGAATAACCGGAGGGTCGGACGCCTTGCCTCCAGTACGCCGGAGACGTCGATATATTTGCAGCCGGTCTGTGATGCCAGAGCCTTCAGGCGCTGGTTGATCTTGAATGCGGCAGGGCTGTCTGAGACGATCGGTACGATGTAGATGGAAGCCTGCGTCTTTGTATGGATCATGTATAGCAGCCATTCGTATTTTGAAATAAAATTATCTATGTCAACATTTTCATCCCGTGCGTCTACATCGCCCATATTCACGAAGATCTTGCGTGGATTCAGGTCATACAGGCATACTTTGAGGTAACTTTCGATCTGGTCAATGCGTACGTCCCGGACGCTTCTGTTGTAGATGGGTTCCGTGATGCGGAATGCCTGCGTCAGTTCCCCGATCGGAAGAGAGGCGAAGGTGTTAGAGCCAAAGAGTACGACTCCGCCTGCCTCTGTGATACTGTTAAGTTCTCGATATTTTTCCATCTCATCATCTCCTTGTTTGTGGATCAATGGCTGCGTATCCTTTGTATGTCCGGATATTTGCCTGCTTAGTTCGATGTTTGTCTCTTTCCTCTGTCTGTCGTAACGGCGGTTGATAAAATATACCGCTACATTCGCGGATACGACGACCAGGTTCAGAAGATATACGACTAATACATAATTGAATCTGTGATTGTAAAGTTTTGCAGAGATTCCAGCGATATATCCTGTGATAATGAGAAGGATAAACTGGAGGCTCATGTTTTGGGCTGATTTTGCTTTGATATTCTTGATGAGGTTCATAGGCCAGGATAAACCAAAGCAGATCAGCATGGTGGACTCTAGTAGTTCAGCCATTTTGTTTCCCTCGCTTTCATTCATTTGGTTTTCACACATAGTCTAGCATTGACGTATGATTATGTCTAATATATAATATTTATGGAATCTATAATATAAATATTATGAATAAGAGAACACGAATGTTACAGGCAATCCTTTATGGACGCGGGATACTGCCAAAGGAACAGGAATGAAATCTTAAGAAGGGGTGGGAAGAATGGAACTCATGCAGATCAGGTATTTCCTGGAAGCAGCAAAGACAAAGCACATGACGAACAGTGCGAAGAACCTGCATATCACGCAGCCGGCTCTGACTCAGGCGATCCGGCGGCTGGAGAAAGACCTGGGGGTGCCTTTGTTTGCTGCAAAAGGGCGGAATATTGTATTGACGGAGTATGGAAGATATCTGCAGAGGAAATTAGAACCCCTGATAGAACAGATGGACGCGATCCCGGAGCAGCTCAAGATGATGGTCGCGCTGGAGAGTGAGACTATACATATGAATGTGCTTGCGGCGTCGGGGCTTGTGATGGAAGCGATCATTGAATATAAGAAGGAGCATGAGGAGATCAATTTCCAGCTGCAGCAGAATTCGGAGAGTGAACTCTATGACATTGCTGTCACGACGAAGCTGTTCTATCAGGGAGCCGGGGAAGAGAGCAGCTTTGCCTGTGCCGAAGAGATCTATCTGGCGGTGCCGAAGAATCAGAGATATCAGGGGAGGACGTCGGTCTGTCTGGCGGAGGCGGCAGAGGAAGGGTTCATCAGCCTGCTTGGATCCAGGAAATTCCGATATATCTGCGACAGGTTCTGCCAGCATGCGGGATTCACGCCGAAGATCATTTTCGAGAGTGATAATCCCGCCGCTGTAAAGAACATGATCGCGGCAAACATGGGAATCGGGTTCTGGCCGGAATTTACCTGGGGGAGTATAGAGAACGAGCAGGTGAGGTTATTGAAGATCGAGGAACCGGTCTGTCAGCGGGATATTATTATCAACTATAATAGAAATAAGACGGACAGCCGCAATGTAATAGATTTTTATGAGTTTTTGACAGGTTTTTTTTCGGATAGGAAGTATAGTTGTTAATTGTTTACAATTTGCTTGAACCTTTCAAGAGGAAATGGTAAGATGGGATGGCATTATGTGCATATGCATATATGACGGATGAAAAAATAATGATTGACGGATGTTCGGACCGGATATGTTCTGAGCATGGAAAGGAGAAAGATATGACTGGAATGGAACAGCTGCGCATATACATGGAGGAGAAAGGACTGGATGGATTCTATGTTGCGGAACCTGCCAACGTAAGGTGTATAAGCGGCTATACGGGAGAAGATTCCTGGCTTTTGATCGGCAGAAAGAATCAGTATTTTATTACAGACCCAAGATACACGGAACAGGCGTCTATGGAATGTCCGGAGTATACGGTGATCGACTGGCGGGCTTCTAAGGGCAGAAGTGTAGGAAGCGCCCTGGCAGGCGTAGTTGAGCAGGACGGGATCGGGACGGTCGGATTTGAAGAGGACGTTCTGACGTATCAGGGTTGGAAGGATATGCAGGAGATGCTTTCGGCGGAGTTGGTGCCAACACATGGGGTTATAGAGGCGTTCCGGGAGGTCAAGACGCCGGAAGAGATCAAGAAGCTTCAGATAGCCTGTGATATTGCGTCGAGAGCATTTGAGAAGATCCTGGGAGATATCCGGGTCGGAGTGACGGAGAAGGAACTTGCGGCGAAGCTTGCCTGGTATATGGTGGCGGAAGGGGCGGATACCAAACCGTACGGAGGGATCCTGATCTCAGGCGCGCGGACGTCGCTTCTGCATGGGATCCCAGGGAAGAAAGCGATTGAGTACGGGGATTTCGTGCTGCTGGATTATGGATGCCAGTATGACGGTTACTTGTCGGATATGACAAGGACTGTGGTGGTCGGAAGAGCCGATGCAAAGCAAAGAGAAGTGTATGAGCTCTGCAGGCGTATGACGGAAGAGACGGAAGATGCGATCCTGCCGGGCGTGACAGGAGCAGAATGTTATGAGGCGTCTCTTAAAGCGATTGAAGGGACAGAATATTTCCCCTATCATTATGGCGGGATCGGCCATGGAGTGGGGCTTTTTGTCCATGAGCTCCCCTTTATCGGGAAGAACAGCACCGCTGTGCTGAAGGAAAACAGCGTGATGACGGTAGAACCGGGAATCTATATCCCGGGATGGGGCGGCGTCCGCATTGAAGATCAGGGCATTGTTACGGCAGAAGGCTACCAGAATCTGATCAGCGCTACACATGAATTAATAGAACTTTAGTTTTCGTCGAGTTGGGAAAATGTAACAAAAATAATTGTACTTTTATGTGCGAATTCACATAAAAGTACAATGATGTTGACAAAAACTTGACGAAAATGATATTATATGAATAGTTGTATTAAATATCAATACAACAAACGCTTTATTTATATTATAAATAATCAGGAGAACCTGATGAAAAGGAGGAATTTCTTATGAAAAAGAGATTAATTGCATCTATAATGACGGTAGCTATGGCAGCGTCATTATTAGCAGGATGCGGCGTTCCAAAGAGCGAGAGCGGAGGAGAATCCGGCGGATCCGATGCGTCCGGTGAGAAAGTATTCCGTTTCTCAACAAGAACAGAACCAACGACGCTTGATCCGTCAAAAGGGAACTGTATCCCGGATACCGAGCTTCAGAATGCGATCACAGAGAGATTGGTACGTAACGTAAAGGGTGAAGTAAAAGAAGGTATTGCAGAGAAGTGGGAAATTTCCGACGACGGGCTTGTTTATACATTCCATTTAAGAGATGCAAAATGGAGCGACGGAGAACCGATCACGGCAGAGCAATTTGTATACAGTTGGAGAAGGCTTATGGATCCTGAGACGGCAGCTCCGTTCGCATACATCGGCGAATATATTAAGAACGGACGTGCAGTTGAAGTCGGCGAGATGGAGCCGGAAGAACTCGGAGTAAAAGCGATCGATGAAAAGACTCTTGAAGTTACCTTGGAGCACCCGACGGCATACTTCTTGAGTATGATGGGATTATCTTCTCTCTTCGCGCCTATCCGTGAGGATATTGTAGAGAAATATGGGAAGGACTTTGCGGCAGACGCAGAGAAAAACGTTTACTCAGGACCATATGTCCTTACAAGCTCCGCGAATCAGAAATGGATCTTCGAGCCGAACGAGAACTATTGGGATAAGGACAACATCAAGCTTGACCGTGCAGAGATGAGTTATGTACAGAACCAGTCCACAGCTCTTGCTATGTATGAAGACGGCGAATTAGATTTTTCTGAGATCCCGTCTGCAGACGTACCGAACTACGAAGGAGAAGACAACGCATACCGCAATGGTAACGTAGACTACTTCTACTATAATTGCGACAGTGAGAATGAGGCGATGAACAACATTGATTTCCGTCTTGCCCTCAACTATGCAATTGATAGAAATTCTTACAATGAACTTGTAAACAACGGTATCTTTGCACCGAGCACAGGTCTTGTATACAGCGGTCTTTCAGGTGTTGAGAAGACATACGGAGAAGAATCCAAGCTGGAAGGTTATCCGATGGACGGAGACGAGGCAAAAGCAAAAGAGCACTTAGACAAAGCACTGGGAGATCTTGGAAAGAAAGCATCTGATATTACGGTAACGATTACGACGACAGATTCAGACTCCGCTAAGAAGCAGGCTGAGGTTTGTCAGGAGATGTGGAAAACTACACTTGGTATCAACGTAGAAGTGAATCAGGTAACATATGCGGAGATGCTGAACCGTCAGTCAACCGGCGAATATGAGATTGGCTGGGGCGGTTGGGGCGCCGACTATGACGATCCATATACGTACCTTGAACTGTTCAAATCTGACAGCCCATACAACTACAGCAAATATGTCAATGACGAAGTTGATGAACTGCTGACAGCTACACAGACAGAGACAGACGCGCAGAAACGTATGGATATGCTTCATGAAGTAGAGCAGATTCTTATCGATGAAGCTGCATTCTTCCCGCAGGCAGAGAGAGAAGTTCACTATCTTGTTGACGATGATGTTGAAGGACTCAATTTCTTCCACTGCAGTATCAACCTTGACTGGGTATACGCTGATATTGTTGAATAACAGAGAAAGTCACATTAGAGAAGAGTGAGAATGAATCGCCACCCGGCGGTATGTCGGGTGGCGAATTTAGAATATAAATGGACTTTTTCTAAGTATACAAGGAGGAATAAGGATGCGTAAATATATATTTAAACGTGTAATCGCAGCGATATTGACAGTCTGGGTATTGATAACCGTTGTCTTTTTCCTGGTGCGTCTCATGCCCGGCGATCCGTTCACGAATCCGAAGCTGACGCCGGAAGTAAGAGAGAACATGGAGAGTTATTATGGGTTTGACAAACCACTGATCGTGCAATATGGAAATTATATGACAAATCTGCTGAAAGGCGATTTCGGATATTCCATGAAGTTCACAAACAAAACAGTTGCGGGTATTATAGGCGAGACATTCCCGTTCTCGGCGGATCTCGGGATCCGTGCGCTCGTGTTGGCGGTTTCGATCGGTTTGGTCCTCGGAATTGTATCGGCGAGAAACCGGGGGAAGGGCATAGACTTTTTCTGTGTTATTGTCGCTGTACTAGGTACGAGTATTCCTGATTTTATCATGGGAGCCGTTCTGCAGTACGGATTCGGTATCAAGTGGGGACTTCTTCCGGTAGCAAGGTATGAAGGAATTGAGTATACGATCCTTCCGGCATGCGCCCTTGCCTTCTACACACTGGCGTCTGTTTCGCGTATCATGCGTGCAAGCATGCTTGAAGTTGCCTCGCAGGATTACATAAAGACGGCTCGTTCGAAAGGGCTCAGTGAATTCAGGATCACTGCGAAACACCAGATCCGTAACGCGATCATGCCGGTTATGACCGTTATGGGACCGACCGTGGCATCCGTACTTACAGGTACGTTCGTTATCGAGTCTATCTTCGCGATTCCTGGAATGGGTAAACATTACGTAGACAGTGTATCGAATAACGACTATTCTATGGTTTTGGGAATGACGTTATTCTATGGTGTATTCCTTATTTTCTGTAACCTTGTTGTAGATATTCTTTATGGCGTGGCGGATCCGCGTGTACGTATCGGCGAAAGGTAGGTGGAGAAGGTGGCAGAATTAAAGAAAGAATCTTTTGTGATCAAAGGAAAAGATAATGTCCGTATGGAGAGCATCAGCAGGCCTTCCCTCTCCTTTTGGCAGGATGCATGGAGAAGGTTGAAAAAGAATAAGGCGGCAATGTTTGGTCTTGGGCTTATTTTTCTCTATGCATTGTTATCCATTCTTGCGCCGATGTTCAGTCAGTATACACAGTCGCAGATGGATGTAAATGCAAGAAGCCAGATGATGTCTTCCGCGCATTGGCTTGGGACGGACTCTACAGGACGCGATCTTTGGGTACGTATCTGGATGGGAGGACGTGTATCTCTTAGCATCGGTTTGATCGCAGCCGTTGTGAATATGTGCGTGGGCGCCGTGATCGGTGGTTTCTGCGGTTTCTATGGCGGCAAATTAGACATGATCGTGATGAGGATCGTAGATATCCTGTACGGTATTCCAAGCCTTATCATCACCATTCTCGTCGTAATGGTTCTTGGTAAGGGGATTGCGCCTCTTATCATCGCGATGTGCGTGGTGGGCTGGATCGGAACATGCCGTTTCGTGCGCGGTGAAGTTTATCGTATTAAAGAGCAGGACTTTGTTCTTGCGGCAAAAGTATTAGGAATTCCTGATTTTAAGATCATTGTGAAACATATTATTCCGAACATCCTTGGTATGCTTATTACAAACCTTTGTATGGCGATCCCGGGAGCAATCTTCCAGGAAGCATTCTTAAGTTACGTAGGCCTTGGCGTTACGCCTCCGAACTGTAGCTGGGGTGTGATCTGTAAAGAGGGTATTGCATATCTTCGTAATTCACCGCACCAGGTATTGATCCCTGCGTTCTTCGTATGTACGACGATGCTGGCGCTCAATCTTCTTGGTAATGGTTTACGCGATGCAGTAGATCCGAAACTTCGTGGAACAGAATAGGAGGAAACGAAAATGGCAGAGAATGTAAATATTCTGGAAATGAAAAATGTTGTCTACTCCTTTCACACATACGGAGGAGAAGTGAAAGCTGTACGGGATGTAAGCTTTGAGGTAAGAAAAGGAGAGATTCTTGGTATTGTAGGAGAGTCCGGATGTGGTAAGAGTGTAACGGCGCAGTGCATTATGAGACTGAATCCGGAACCGCCTGGATTCTTCGAAGGCGGAAAGATCTTGTTCGACGGCAATAATGTGCTTGAGATGGGCAAGAAAGAGCTTAGAAAGCTTCGCGGGCAGGATATAGGATTCGTATTCCAGGATCCGATGACATCCTTGAACCCGACCATGAGAGTCGGCGCGCAGATCGAGGAAGTTTTCCTCGGAAGAACGGATGTTACGAAGCAGGAAGTGAAAGAGAAAGCGCTTGAGATCATGAAACTCGTAGGTATATCTGATGTGGAAAAGCGTTACAGACAGTATCCGCATGAGTTATCCGGCGGTATGAAACAGCGTGTCATGATCGCGATCG
>OFFP01000411.1_pt1 | contig 35454 bp, 24 predicted proteins | sample 1521431 | NCBI WGS metagenome assembly OFFP01 (sample SAMEA3504104, study PRJEB24116) | mouse gut metagenome | biome: mouse gut; feature: mouse-associated habitat; material: faeces | place: Denmark | collected 2011
TTCGAACCCCCGACCCACGGCTTAGAAGGCCGTTGCTCTATCCAGCTGAGCTACGGACACACATTGGCTGCAACACTCAAACCAACATCAAGTATTCTAACCTATTTTCCTCTACTTGTCAACACTTTTCTTCCATTTAATTACTTTTTTTCGCTTTTTTTAGAGTACTGCTTCAGGATTCACAATTTCAGGACCTTCTGACACGGCTTCCTGAGGGTCGGCATATTCCCTTTTCTCTTCTTCTTCCCAGAGGGAATCATACTTCTCCCTCTTTTCCCGACGCACCATCGCGCCTATGTTCTCGGCTGTCTGGTACATTTCCATGCTGAATTCCATCAATCTCTGTTTGGCGGATGCCGGAACAACGGCGCCTCTCATGATTCGTCGGGCTACTTCCATCAGTTTTCCCATGTCCGCCGCATATTCTTCGGCTGCGTCCGCCTGCTGCTCTGCCGCCGCGGCATTCCAGTATGCACAGTACTGTTCCGCCGCCTCGCTCAGATAATCCTGGTACTCGGACTGCTTTTCGTCCAGGGCATTCAGCGTTAACTCCAATGTGGCAGCCTCTGCACCGTACTTCTCTTTTTCCCCTGGAAAAGCCTTCATCCGGAAACGAATTGTCTGCAGCTGCCCGGATATGATATTTTTTCCTTCTGGTATGCCCTTACCTGTTCCCTGTACAGGTTCTGTGCTTCCTTTATTTTCATATTAATCCCCCATGCCGCCTTTGGCGGCTCATTTGCCCATTCATAACAGCCCCGGATCCTTGTGGCTTTGAAACCGTGGTTTTTCCCTCCGGATACGGTCGGCACAGACTTTGCCGTTTCCATGAGTACCTCAAACAGATTCCGGAAAGGCCCGATTGTGCTGTCATAATAATGATACAGCTCCATCGCAGGCCTCCTCCCATGCTTCCCGAAACTGCCCAAGGGACTGATAGCGCTGGTTCCTGTCCTCTGCCACGGCTTTGGCCGCAATCTCATAAAGCCTTTCTGACAGATGCCAGCTGTCCCGGGTACGTTCATATTCGCCAAACAGTGCAAAAGCAAACGCCCCAGCGGTATAAACATTGGTCACCTCATCCAGAACCGCTCCAAAACGGTATTCCTCCGGCGCCTGAAACAAGGAACTGCCCCACATTCGCCCCATATCGTTGACGCAGGGCTGCCTGCGGAAAAAGTCAATATCACACAAGGAGGTCTTTCCCGTTTCAAAGTCATACAGGACGCTTCCGTCATAGAAATCAACAGCCACATACTGCCGGGAAGCGGTGTATTCCAAAAAGCGCAGGATATCCCTGAACACACCCATTTTGCTCTCCGCAGGGAGCGCCATGAACCGTCTGTGCGCCTCCGGATACATCCGGCCCATACAGTCTCCCTCTGCCCATCTGAAGACAAGGGCAAAACCGCCTCCTATATCTTCTGCTTTCATCAGCTGAATCAGATTTTCATGCTGTAAATCTCGATATAGGACCCCAGCCGCCTTCAGCCTTTCCACAGCCGCTCTGGGCGAGTCACTGCTTCGTTCTGCAGGGGCACCGGCAAATTTGATAAAATACCGCTCCCCGTCTCTCTCCATTCCGAAACAGATATTGCCGGAATCCTGGTCGTCAAATACCTGAAATGCCCTGCCGTATTTTCCCAGAAAAGAAAAATCAAAAGGTTCTTTCAATTTATATGGAATACCGTCAATATACTGTATATAATATCCCTCAAAATACCAGGAGGGTATTACTTTCTGCATATTGTCATACCAGGACAAAACCTCTGCCGCCTGATTCTGCATGGTATCGATTTCCTTCTGGCCGTAGGGAATGGCCCAGTACAGGGAAGAAATGGTGTTGCTTGCAATGTAGAGAGCCAGCAGCTTCCAGAATAACGCCGGAACCTCACCGTCAAAATATCCGTTTACCATACCGGAGGCAAACAGGGGGGATGCCTGGGCGCACCATACGATACGGTTGAATTCCTCCCAGGGATCTCCGTAGTCAAAGCGGTCAAAATCCAAAATCTGAAGCTGTCCTGCCCTGTCCACCATCATGTTGCCGATATGATAGTCCCCATGCTGATACCCCTGGGGCCTGCCCTTCAGCAGATGGCGGTTTTCCTCTATGTACCGGAGCAGATGTTCCCCGCCCTCATACTGCAGGGAACATTCCCTGTAGCCCTTTATCTTTCTGTCTATTTTGCGGTTAAACCGTGTCTCCCAGTCCTCCGGTTCTTTCCGGGGCGCAGTCCCCGCATTGCCGTCCGGTTTTCCCGGTACAGCCCCCTGGGCCTTACAGGCAGCGCCTGAACCTCCTCCGTCCTGCTCCCCGCCATTGCCGAAATCCGGCAGCGGAACGGAATGAATCTTCCGAAGGATGCGCCCCGCCTCCAAACCATAAACATACTGCCTGGTATCGGACAGTCCGGAGATAGCCGCCTTCGCTTCCACGCCGTCTATCCAGCTTTGGACAGAATAAACCCCTTCTTCGCAGAACCCCAGTTCCAGCGGCAGCGGCATGGGAATTCCCAAAGCTGCCACCTGTTCCATCATCCGGAATTCCATCTGCTTTTTCGCATACTGCTCCCCCGGCGATATCCGCAGCAGATACCTTGTTCCGTCCTCACCGACGGCACAATATTTCAGGTCTTTGGACCACCCGTCATGAATCCGCTCTTTCCGTACAAAATGAAGTTTCGACATACTTTGTCTCCTGTTCTGCCTGATCCCGTCTCCGGAACCTTTTTACTTGTCACCTGATGTAATTTATTATACCGTTCCGTTTATCTGGGGGCGGATTTGTGATTATGTAAAAGCATATTATGAACCGAAAAACCATCCCCTGCCCTTATCTGGAATTATACTGCAAAATACAGCAAAATGCAATAAATGCCATCCCCACAGACATGATACATATTTGTAACTTCTGATGGAGATGGAATAGGCCGGGTCCCCATGTATTTTCCGGTGTGATTATCTGATGGCAAGAGATTTTACAACTTAGGCACATGTAGGACACAAGCCTTTGACATTTTCCTGTTACGATATTACCGAAATCAAATGATATCTGGAAGAGGGGCAGCCTTGCGAAAAGAGGATGAGAGCAGTCATTCGGGATATATTTTTCGGTGAGGATGCCCCGGATTGGGAGGTAAGCGGATTATGTTAAAAAAGAAATGCAGAACTTGGCTGTCGGCTATGGCGGCTACAGCGCTTTTGGTGGGCGCGTTGGGCGGCTGCGGAAAGACGGAGCAGGAGAGCGGCGGAAGCAGCACCCATGACGGCAGTGTCGGGAATACCGGCGGGAATGTGGCGGAGCAGGGAGATGACGGCGCCCAGGGACAGGAAAAGGGCAGATACGTGGAGAAGCAGGAGGCTTTGCCTTCGGAACTGGCGGACAGCTCCATTGTACAGATGTATAAGGCGGGGGATACGCTGCGCATGCTGGCAGTGACTGAGGATGGCGGCAGGACGGCTTTAAGCCTGTGGGAAAAACAGGGAGAGAGCTTTGCGGATGTGACGCCGGGGTGGTTTGCCTCACTGGAGCTTCCCGCCTCGGATTGGATGGAAATAGGAATTGCCCAGGGAGAAGGGGACAGGCAATACCTGTATACCGGTTATACACCGGAGGGTGAGGAGGCATTCAAGACCCGGCTGTGGAGGGGCGAAGGAGATACGGTACAGGAAATCACGCCCCAGCAGTGGACTGTTCCCAATGAAGAGTTTGGCAGCTATGAGATGGTGACGGGAATGGCGGTGCTGGATAACGGCATGCTGGCAACACTGTCCTATTCTTCCGTACAGCTGATTTCAGGGGAGGACGGACAGATCGTGGAGAGCGATGAGGCGTCCACTTATTATGAGGGAGGCGTGGTAACGGACGGGACGAATATTTATCTGCGGTCTTCCGACAGTGCCGGCGGACAGATTGAAAAGCGAAAGGAGGGCAGGAGCAGTAACGCGGAAAATATTCCCTATCCCGGAAGCGGCGGGGGAGAAGGCGGTGTCTTCATGGGCGGCGTATCGTCGCTGGCGCTTGACGTGCTGAAGGACGGAACGCTGGTAGGCGCCGGGGAAGACGGGATTTACCGCCTGGCCGGAGGAAGCGCGGACGGGCAGTGGGAGAAGCTGGCAGAGGGCATGGAGACGGATTTCGCCATGAAAGACTGTTGGTGCATCGATTTTGTTGCACTGGAGGACGGCACAATGTATGGGCTGTTCCAGGAAGAGGACGAGATGAAGCTGAACCGGTACGAGTATGACCCGGAGGCGGTTTCACAGGTGAAAGCAGTACTGAAGCTGTTTACCGTGTACGAAAACGAACTGCTGAAGCAGGCGGCAGTCATGTACCACAAGGCACATCCCGAAGTGATGATTTCCATAGAGTATGAATATCCGCAATATTCTTATGAGGATGCTCCGGATTATGAGTCCGTGTACCAGAAGCTGAATACCAGGCTGATGGGGGACGATGCGCCGGATATCGTGGTGATGGACCATCTGAACATAGATTCCTACGCGGATAAGGGGCTGCTGGCAGACATTGACGACGTGGTGAAGCCCATGGAGGAGGCAGGAGAACTGCTATCCAATATTACGGGTGCTTTTGTACGTGAGGACGGAAAACGTTACGTGGTGCCCATGCAGTTCGGCTTTAACATGGTGATGGGACGGGATATTACGGTGGAACAGATGCGTTCCATGGAAGCGCTGGCAGGCTTTCTGGCAGGGGCTGATTCCGCTTATATGGGCGACAGAACCGTGGAGGAGCTGGTAGATGAATTTTATCCCTATTTCTGTGACGAGATTGTAAGCAATAAGCAGCTGGACAGGGAGTCCATGGGAAAATACCTGGAATATCTGAAGGTGATCGGGGATAACTGCGGCATCATCGCTTCCAGGCCGGAGGATAAGGTTATGTCGGGCATGTGGGAACTGGCTGCCGAGGCGAAGCTGGCATTTAACAGTGTAACGGGTTTTGTAAACTGTATGTTCCCCATGTCCATGGTTGACTATATCAAGGGCAGTTATACTGCTTTTGAGAACCGGTTCGAGCCTTCCATGCAGATGGGAATCTGCTCCAGAACCCAATATATGGACACGGCGAAGGATTTCCTGAAGTTCGCACTGTCCGCCGATGTGCAGAATACGGACAACTTTGACGGATTCCCGGTGAACAGTGAATCCCTGAAGGAACTGGCGGCAAAGGATCGTTCCCAGTACACCGCGGTTACCATGATTAAGGCGGATAACGGTGATTACATCCAGTTCGAGAGCAAGGCATATCCCCAGGAGACGGCAGAGGCGCTGGCTGCCCTGTGCGGGACATTGGATAAGCCTGTAAAGGAGGACAGTAAGATACGGGAGGTGCTGATTGAGAGCCTGGGAGGATATCTGGACGGCTCCCGGTCAAAGGAGGATACTGTCCAGATGATAGAGGACGGCCTGAAGATGTATCTGGCAGAATAGGATGAAAAACAGGGGGTGCATGCCGGGAAGGGAAACCCGCATGTGCCCTCTGGCCGGCGTTTACCGTGATAAACAAACCGAAACTTCTCGTTGCAGTTTCCTTCTTTTTCCAGTATAATCATATCTGGCAGTCGGCAACAAAGGAAATGATTTCCGAGAAGAAAGGCAAGGTTTACAATGGACATTTTTCAGACGATGAAAGAAGAACTGAAGGTGGAAAAGTGGCAGGTGGAAGCGGCTGTAAAGCTTATCGACGAAGGCTGCACCATCCCCTTTATTTCCCGATACAGAAAGGAAGCGACGGGTTCGCTGAACGACGAGCAGCTGCGGGATTTGCATGAGCGCCTCACATATCTGCGCAATCTGGAGGAGAAGAAGGAACAGGTGCTGGGAAGCATCGAGGAACAGGGTAAACTGACGGAAGAGCTGAAGGAGAAGATACTGGCGGCCCAGACGCTGGTAGTGGTGGAAGATCTGTACCGGCCTTACCGTCCCAAGAGAAAGACCCGCGCCAGCGTGGCGAAGGCGAAGGGGCTGGAGCCGCTGGCGGACTATATCCTGGCCCAGGACGCCCAGGCGCCGCTGCTGGAGGCCGCCGCCGCATATGTGACAGGCAGCGATGCGGAGGAGGATAAGAAGGTGGCCACCCCGGAGGAGGCGCTGCAGGGCGCGAAGGATATCATTGCGGAGAGTATTTCCGACAATGCGGATTACCGGATTTACATCAGGGAGGCCACCATGGAAGAGGGTGTGGTCACCAGCACGGCCAAAGACGAGAAAGCGCAGAGCGTATATGAGATGTACTACAATTTCGAAGAACCCGTGAAGAAGATTGCGGGGCACAGAGTACTGGCGCTGAACCGCGGGGAGGCGGAAAAGATATTGACTGTGAAAGTCAATGCGCCGGTGGAAAGGATTCGGCGCTATCTGGAGAAGATGACCGTCACGGCAGAGAATCCATACACCACGCCTGTATTGCAGGAAGTGATAGAGGACAGCTATGAGCGCCTGATAGCGCCCGCCATCGAGCGGGAGATCCGCAGTAAGCTGACGGAGGACGCGGAGGACGGCGCTATCTCCGTTTTCGGTAAAAATCTGGAACAGCTCCTTCTGGCGCCGCCCATCGCCGGGAAAGTGGTCCTGGGCTGGGATCCGGCTTTCCGTACCGGCTGCAAGCTTGCCGTTGTTGACTCAACCGGTAAAGTGCTGGATACCAAAGTCATCTATCCCACTGCACCCCAGAATAAGGTGGAGGAGTCCAAAAAGGAGCTGAAGAAGCTCATCGGCAAGTACCATGTGGATCTGATTTCCGTTGGCAACGGCACGGCTTCCCGTGAGTCCGAGCAGATTATTGTGGAACTGCTGAAAGAGCTGGACAGGCCGGTTCAGTATGTCATTGTAAATGAGGCGGGGGCAAGCGTATATTCCGCGAGCAAACTGGCCACCGAGGAATTTCCCAATTTTGACGTGGGGCAGAGAAGCGCCGCGTCCATTGCCCGCAGGCTGCAGGACCCGCTTGCCGAACTGGTGAAAATCGATCCCAAGTCCATCGGCGTGGGGCAGTATCAGCATGATATGAACCAGAAAAAGCTCAGCGAAGCCTTGAGCGGCGTGGTGGAGGACAGCGTGAACAAGGTGGGGGTGGATTTGAACACGGCATCCGCATCCCTCCTGGAGTATATATCGGGAATTAATAAGACAATTGCGCGGAATATTGTAGATTACAGGGAGTCAAACGGACGGTTTACTAACCGGAAACAGCTTTTGAAGGTAGCGAAGCTGGGACCCAAGGCGTTTGAGCAGTGCGCGGGCTTTATGCGCATCCTGGACGGCGACAATCCCCTGGATGCAACCAGCGTACATCCGGAATCCTATGATGCCGCCATGAGGCTGCTGGACAAGCTGGAGCTTTCCCTGGAGGATGTACGTGAGATGCAGAAGAAGGCGGCTGCCGGAAAGAAAGCATCCCCCGGAAAGGCAGGGAATACGGCGAAAGCGGGCAATGGGCCAAAGCCCGGTAATGCCGGGGCAGACGGCGGCAAGGCAGGCCGGAAGGGAATCCGTATCTCCAATACAAATACGGCCATGGGAAAAGCGCTGGCGGCAGCCGTGGGCGGCACGGTACAGGAGCGGGTACAGGTACAGGAGCAGCCGGACGGTTCCGATATCCCGGCCAGGTTCGGCAGGCGGATCAAGGACAGGAAGCAGCTGGCGGAGGAACTGGGAATCGGTGAGATTACGCTGGCTGATATTCTGAAAGAGCTGGAGAAGCCCGCCCGGGACCCCAGGGATGATATGCCGAAGCCTATCCTGCGCAGTGACGTACTGGATATGAAGGATTTGAAACCGGGGATGATTCTGAAGGGAACCGTCCGCAATGTTATTGATTTCGGTGTGTTCGTGGACATTGGGGTACACCAGGACGGACTGGTGCATATTTCCCAGATCACGGACCGATTCATCAAGCATCCCCTGGACGCGGTGAGTGTGGGAGATATTGTGGAAGTACAGGTCCTGAGCGTGGATGAAGCCAAGAAGCGTATCAGCTTGACTATGAAAGTCAATCAGAAAAAATAGAATAAATTATCTGAAAATATCACGGAAAAATGTCGCAGAGGGCTGTACTCTGCGACATTTTGTTTTATGCGCAGGCCCTTGCAATGGAAGTTTACCCCTACTCGGTTCTCTTTTAAGATTCTGAAAATATTATACTCAAATTCCGGACATTTTGCAACAAAAATGAACTTCTTTTATGTATCCCGTTTATCCCGGCTTGTTATACAGGCCCTTCTTTTTGTACACTGAAAAGTGACATGATAGTATCGTGAATTTTACGGTACACATGAATACAAAAGAGGAGACAGAATTGCCATGGCAAGAGGAGAAAATGTATTTTATCGAAAGGACGGACGCTTCGAAGCGCGTTATGTAAAGGGAAGGAGAGCGGACGGGAAGCTGATTTACGGCTTCTGTTATGGAAGGAACTACGAGGAAGCCAGACAAAAAGCCGAGTTGGAAAGGCGGAAATTGAGAGAATCCGGGAAAGGCGAAAACACGAATACAATATCGTATTTCTGTGACAACTGGCTGCTTATGAAGCGTACGGGCCTGAAACCCTCCAGTTATGTAAAATATCGTTCGGACATCAAAAATCATATCATGCCTTACTTCGGAACAAAATATCCCTGCGAGATCCGGTCAGAGGAAGTAGATGCCTTTACCCGCGTTCTCCTGGAAGAAAAGGGGTTATCTCCCAAAACGGTGCGCGACATCCTCGGGCTGTTTCGTTCTATATTTACCTATGTAAAGAAGCGTGTGCAGGAGGAACCGCGGGCATTGGAAATTCATTATCCGAAGGATCGACGGAAGACAGTCCGGGTACTGGAGGAAAAAGAGGAGAAGGCACTTCTGCAGATTCTGGCAGAGAATATGGATTTAAGCAAATTCGGTATCTATCTGGCGTTGCGCACGGGAATGCGGATAGGGGAGGTATGCGCACTCCGCTGGCGGGATATTTCCATGGAAAACGAGTTCATTACCGTCTGCCATACCGCCCAGAGACTGCCGAGAGAGACAGGACATCTCGGGGAGAAAGGGGACGGGGAAGGCGGTAAGACCGGGCTGGTAATCGGTGCGCCGAAAAGCGACAGTTCCCTGCGGCAGATCCCGCTTATGCCGGACATTGCGGCGCTGTGTAAGCGCTTCCTGACGGATTCCCCGGAACATTTTGTCCTCACAGGTACGGATAAGTGTATGGATCCCCGGAAGCTTCAGCGCAGGCTGAAAAAGCATCTGGATGAATGCAGGATTGAGGAAGTGCATTTTCACACCCTGCGCCATACCTTTGCGACACGGTGTGTAGAAGTCGGGGTTGACGTGAAGACATTAAGCGAGATATTGGGACATTCCAATATCGGCATCACCATGAATCAATATGTACATCCGAATCTGGATTTAAAGCGGGAGAGTCTTGGCCGCCTGAAATCCGTCATTTCCCCGTAGGGAGGAAAAAGCAGTCATTTCAGAAGTCGTTTCAGCAGTCACGGAGAACAGGTCTGTTCCCGAAAATATCCTTGTTGATTGTCCTTTCAGATGCCGTTTTCTTAAATGTCGCAGAGTACAGCCCTTTGCGTCATTTGGGGAAGCGTTGCTGTTTTGGAAAAGTGACATGTGAAAGAAGGGATATCTTGGAGACGGTAAAGACAGGGAGCAAAATCGGGAGGCTGACGGTGGAAGAGTCCACGAAGCAGCGAAGGAACGGCTATGTGGTATGGAAATGCCGCTGCCAGTGCGGAAGGGAGATTCTGGCGGACAGCCGTACCCTGCGTAGAGGAAGCGTGAAGGACTGCGGCTGCAGCGGCCTGCGGCCCGGACAGCGGGATATCACGGGCCGGCGTTTCGGGATGCTGACGGCACTGCGGCCCACGGAGGAGAGAACCGGGAGGGGAAGTACCGTATGGCAGTGCCGCTGCGACTGCGGAAAGGAGATTACGGCGGATGTCAGCCGGCTTATTTCGGGCAGCCGGAAAAGCTGCGGCTGCTTAAGGCATCCGCCCCTGAAGGATTTTGCGGGGAAACGGTTCGGCAGGCTGACGGTGCTGGAGTATGCGGGGAAAGAAGCCGGGATGCACAGATGGAAATGCCGCTGTGACTGCGGAAGGGAAACCGTGGTGGGGCAGACGCTCCTGCAGACGGGCAAAACCAAAAGCTGCGGCTGCCTGCAGGCAATGACCTACAGGGACAACCTGAAACTGATGGAGGGAACCTCCGTCACGCTGCTGCAGGCAGTAAAGGGCGGTCGGTTGATTAAATCCAATAAAAGCGGCTACAACGGTGTGTATTACGACAAGAGGAGAAGCTGCTGGGTTGCCCAGATTACGTTTCAGGGCAGGACAAAATACCTTGGCTCCTTCGACCAACTGGAAAATGCCGTCAAAGCCAGGCGGCTGGGCGAGGAAATCTACGACGAATTCCTGGAACGGATGGAAAGCACAGGCGGGGATATTTCGGGGGAAGGAGAAGGCAGGAAGGAGAGCTGACGGCTGCGGTTCCCGTAAACGGTTCAGACATGCAAGCATGCCGGGCACGGCGGGAACGGCAGGCAGCGGCGGAGATTCCGGCTGTGTAATTGAGGAAAATGGAAAAGGAAAAAGTGTTATCGTTTCGCCTGATGGGAGTATTTTCCTGCGGCTCTACCGAGGAAGAAAAAGCCCAGAACAGTATACGTATAGGAAAGACGGGAAAAAAGCTGCTGTCTTTTCTGCAGTACCTTATCGTGAACCATGGGCGGAATATTACATCGGAGGAACTGATAGGGCAGTTCTGGCCGGACAGCAGCGACCCGGCCAGCCTGCTGCGGAATATGCTGTTTAAAGTCAGAAATCTTCTGAAGGCAATGGTCCCGGAGGGGAACGGATTGCTGCTCACCCTGCAGAACTGTTACAGATGGGCTCCCGAGGTGCGCCTGGAGACAGATGCCGAACAGTTTGAGTCCGCCTGTGTGGGAGCCAGGAGACAGCCGGAGGAGGAATACTGCGGACGGCTCCTGGGGGCCATTGCCCTGTATAAGGGAGAATTTCTGGCGGGCAATGACGATGAATGGGTCGGGATGCTGCGGCAGTACTATCGCACACTCTACCTGGATGCCTGCAGGGCGGTACTTCCGCTTTTATACAAAGAGGAACGGTGGATGGAGAGCATCTCCGTCTGCAGCCAGGCATATGCGGAGGATGACGGGCAGGAGGACTTCACGGCTTACCATATGCAGGCTCTCATTGCGCTGGGGCAGCCCGGCCAGGCGGTGGAAAGGTACCGTTCCTTCCGGGATAAAATCATGGAGGAATATGCGATGCCGCCCACGGAGCGGATAGAGCAGCTCTATCTGCTGGCGGAGGGTCTTGTGAAGAAAAACGCCGAAGAGAAGGACATTCTAAACCTGGTCTGCGAGGCGGAGGAGAATTCACAGGCTTTTTTCTGTACCTTCGGAACCTTTCGGAGCATTGTGGCCCTGGAGCGGCGGCATATGGAGCGTTCGGGACAGAGTTCGTCGCTGATGGTAATCAGCCTGGACAGCGGTGCCGTGCCGAACACGGACGGCAGGAGGCTGGAGCGGATCCTGCTGGAGAAACTGCGGACGGGAGACCCCATTGCCAGACTGGATGCCGACTCCTATGTAGTCATGCTCACAGGGGCCGACGAGGAAAGTGCCCGCTTGGTGTTCGGGCGTATTGACTGTGCCTTCCACAGAACCTACCGGCATTCCAGGGCCAGGCTTTCTTTCCGTGTGGCGGATCTGAAACGGAAGTGCGGAAGCGATGCCGGTGATGCGGCGCCGGAAGCTGCTTTATAATCGTAGAATCTAATCGGGAAGGGACCCCGCAGCCGGAAATTTGTGCCGTTTTTGGGGGGGAAATAAACGGACCGTAAACAGAGGTCTGCTAGAGTATAGACAGAAACAAGAAAGAGGTGGCGGATATGATGTTATGTGGGAAGATGGTTCCCTGCCAAAGCCGGGAAGCGCTTGTTACCGTAACGTCCTACCGCGGCGGAAGTATGGACGGTTATGTGCGGCACCCCAGGCTGGAGGGGAAGGCTGTGAAGATACATAGCCTGGCGCAGTTGGTTCTGATGCTGGACGCGCTGCTGGACATGGAGAACTGTCCGGACAGTCCGCTGCCATTGGTTTCTCCGGAGAAAAGCGGCGGGGAACGTATGGCGGATTTCCGGATACAGATTCTGTTTCGGGAGCATTATACCTGGCAGGGAAAGCTGGTATGGCAGGACGAAAATCAGGAAGCCGTGTTCAGAAGCGTTTTGGAGCTGATCCAGCTGATCGATGAGATTCTCGGGGAATGAAAGGGAGGGCGGAATAGATGAAACTCCATGAAAATAGAAGGATGAGAAAGAAACTGCAGCGCAGTCTGAGCCTGCTGATTGCGGCCGGCATGATATTTTCCGGCAGTGCGTCTCCCGTGGCCAGCGCGGAAGGCGCGGGGGTATGGCGGGAAACGGCCGAAGAGATGCATATCCATGATGAAAACTGCTATGAGAACCGTATTGTCTGCGGAAAGGAAGAGTACACGGAGTCCCAGCAGGTTCAGGCATTGATTTGCGGTGCGGAAGAGAGTGAAGGCCATGCCCATGGGGACGGCTGCTACGGGGAAGAGGATACATTGATTTGCCAGGCGGAGGAACAGGAAGGCCATGTCCATGGGGACATATGCCGTTCGGAAGACGGCACGCTGATTTGCGGCAGGGATGAGCAGGAAGGCCATATCCATGACGCCCACTGCTATGGGAAAAACAGCGTGCTGACCTGCGGCACCGAAGAACGGGAAGCGCATATTCATACAGACAATTGCTATGCGCCGGAGGAGAACAGGGAGACCGGTGAAGGCTTTCACCAATATACGGAAGAATGCCGTGAACCGGTTCTGATATGCGGGAAAACAGAGAGTACCGTGGGAGGCACCGGCGATATGGAGCCTGCCGGAAGTGCGGCATCCGTTCCTGAAGGAGAAGGCGGAAGCCAGGACACGGTGCCCGAAGGAGAAGGAACGGACCAGGAAGCGGTACCCGAAGGAGAAGGAGGGGACCAGGAAGCGGTACCCGAAGGAGAAGGAGCGGACGATGAAACCGGCACCGGGGACGATGAAGCCGTGGAAGCGGTAAATGAACTGCTTGCTGCCCTGCCCGGACGGGAAGAGATGGCGGCGCGGCTGGCGGAATACGAGGAAACGCCGGAAAACTGGTATCAGTGCCTGGGGCAGCTTGGCGCACAGATGCGGGAAGCCTGCGGTGCATGGATGGCCCTGGACCGGGTACAACGCAGCCGGACGGAGGGAATCGAAGAACTGCTCGGCCTGATGATAACCCGGAAAGAGACGGAGGACAGTTTCCTGGAGCGCCGGGTTTTCTGCGGCAGGGAGGCGCATCTTCATGTGGAACTGGAAGGCTGCCGCGACGCGGAGGGCAACCTTGTCTGCGGGGAAGAATCCCATACCCATCTGGAAGCCGTACACTGCTATGACGAGGAGGGTGTGCTGACCTGCGAAACAGAGGAACATATTCATGCAACGGAATGCTACCGGATTCCCGGTGTGTCGGAGGGGGACCAGGCGGCAATCGAGAAGGCAGGCGTTCTGATTGCGGCGCTTCCTGCATTGGAGAAGCTTACGGAAGAGCTGGAGGGTTACGGGGAAGACACGGAGGGCTATGGGGCGTGTCTGGCGCTGGCAGCGGAGAAAAGTAAGGAAGCCCGGGAGGCCTGCACGGCACTGGACCCGGCGCTGCTGTCTCATGTGGCAAACCTGGAGAAGCTGACGGCACTGGAAGCCGCTCTGGCGGAGTGGGCAGCGGAGAACCCGGATACGGAGCCGGGGATCGTCCCTGAAGAGATATCCTGCGGGAAGACAGAACATACACACACGGAAGACTGCCTTGACAAGGACGGCAAAACAATCTGCGGAGCGGAGGAACACAGTCATTTTGGGGAATGTTTCCTGACGGAAGCGGAAAAGGAACGGATCGAGAAAGTAAATCAGCTGATTGCCGCGCTGCCCTCGGAAGAGGAAGTCATGCAGAAGATGGCGGAATCAGAAGAAGACGAAGATGCCTGGACGGCCCTGGTGGAACAGGTTGCGGAAGCCGGCGAAGCTTATAGGGCATTGGGAGAGAAACTGCAGCAGTATGTGGCGGGAGCGGAGTATCTGCTGGCGCTGGGCGGCATCCTGAGCGGTATCACCCTGGAAGAGAATGTCTGGGGACCGATGGGAGCGGATGAAGCCTATGTAAATGAGATTAAGATTACCGGCATGAGTACCGGTTCGGCGCCGTTTGACACAAGTGAGGGCCAGGGAAACGATACAACACCGGATGATAAAATCGTACGTACCTTCGATACGGTGACTTACACCTTCTCGGCGAACATGAAATCATGGGACAGTTCCAAAAGCTACAGCGAAGCCCGGGTAAAACTGGAATTTGTGCTGCCGCTGACGGAAAAGGAGGCGGTCTTTGATCAGACGGCCATGGCCTGGATGGATCAGACGGAAGGGTACAAACCGGTGCTTACCACCGAGAACCGCATAATCGACGGCGAGGAGAAGGCGTGCCAGGTACTGACCTGCTACAAATGGCTGCTTCCTTCCGCCGGCAATCAGTCCGTGGTGCCCGGTGACTTTGGTGAGAATGTGACGATCAATGTCCTGGCAATGGGAAATGGCGAGGAATTCGCCCCCGTTTTCAGCGCAGCCATGGAGGGAGGCGCATGGGAGAAACCGTGCGACAGGGAAGAACATAAGATTGACGGGCAGCCCGCGGTGGAGAAGAAGACCGTCACCGCGGAGAAAGTGAAGGTGACTGCCGCACCAAAATACAATATCCAGGTCAAAGGAAACGCGTCCTACCATGATGAGTTTTATTTTGGGGGAGATGAAGAATGGTTCAGCCAATACGGAGATAAGGCAGCCAATACGGATATCGTGGCGCCGCTGCCGGGGCGTGCCATGGTGCTGGGCGTTACGCTGCAGCTGTATAATGACAACGCGGCTAAAGGCTTAAAGGGGATCGAATTGCCTGACGGCAGTGACATCACTTTTGACATAAAGCTGTCGTCAACATATACGCTGAATCAGCCCAACGAAGGCTACAATAAAGACCAGGCAATATCGGATCCTGATTACGCGCCTCTGCTGTGGAGCTACAATGAAGTCGACTGGAAGGGTTACGGCGACATAAACAAGGACGGCCGTCCGATTTATGATTCTCTGCGGGCAATTCCGTATGCGCCTTATTATGTGGGGAACGGAGAGGAGAATGCCTGCTTTAACAGCGGCGGGTGGAAAGTCACCCAGGAGGGAGATACACTCCATGTGACGGTCAGCGGCTATGAGATTGACACACGGAAAATGCCGAAAGTGAACGGGGACTGGGGAACTCTTGTCCGGTACGATGCAAATGTGGGCTGTTTCTCGTCCGGAGAGATATGGCTGGTTCAGCCTTTTAATGTAAAGGAAGGAGAAGGCAGGGAGCCTGAGTATGATATTGTAAAGGAATATGGCCAGGGCTTTTTTGCCACCACAGCGGAGGCGGCGAACCTGAAAGCCGTCACGGCCAGCGGGACGAAGCTGGTAGAGGGAGAGAACGGATTTGACCAGGTAAAGTCGGAGGACGACGGCATTACCCGTACACTGGAACTGACGCTGGGAGGAGAACTGCACAACCGGGTTCGCTATGCGGGCGCCGAGGAGTGGAAGAAAGGCAGCGGCATTGAGGATAACCGGGACGGCCGGGACTATGCGGCTGTGGGAACCGAAATCAATCTGATGGGCGGTCTGTCCTACAATCCCAAGCGGGAAGCAAAGAATCAAATGTATCTGGGAACCACGCTTATGAAATTTTACGGTTCCGCGCTGGAGCCGGAAGGCGAGTGGTTTCTGGATCTGGACGGCGGCGCGGCCCTGAACGGACACGGCAGGGATGAGACAGAGAAGGCAGAAGAGAATGTTCGCGTCTATTATGCCGTCAAACCGGATGGGAAAGACTGGGGCAGTGATGACGAACTGCTGCATACCTATGAGGATCAGCTGGTGTTTTATGACAGCCTGGACGCGATACCGGAGGGAAAAATCTGCGTGGGTATGCTGATCGGCTTTGTGGGACCGGGCGCTGAGGTGGATGCGCAGGATCCTTATTACAATACTTTTCACAAGGCAAAGGTCAGGGATGAGGCGAAGCTCATCGGACAGACATTCATGCTGGCTTCCACCTCCCGCGTCTGGACAAAAGAGATGTTTGCTCAGGTCGGTATGACGCCGGAGGACATTGATCTTACCGAGCAGCCGGATCTGAACGTACCGGAACTGATACTGGGAGAAAAGTTATGGAACTGCGGACATTATACCAGCGCGAATATCGGAGAAGACACTTTTTATAAGAAGGAAACTTATCGGCCGGACGGAAGCGGTATCTATGGTACCCATAACTCAGACTGGTCTCACTGGGGCGATACCCTGCTGGTGATCGGTTATAAAACCAAAATATCCAAGTATCTGATGCAGAAGGAGAACAACGGAGGCGAAAAACAAACCTTCAACCTGGATGCGGACCAGAGAGTGGTGGACTTTAAACTGGAACCGGGAACCTATTTTGATCAGCCGGGAAACTTTCCCCGGACCGCTACGATTACGATTGTGGACACATTGCCGAAATATCTGACTTATAAACCCGGTTCCTCATATTTTGGAGGAACATATCAGCAGACAGCGGCAAACGGAGGTACACAGGGCAGTATCATAGAGGATACATCACTCAATGCAGAGTTTCCCACACCGGAATTAAAGGAGCCGACGGTGGTTACCAATGCCGACGGGACACAGACATTGACATGGACGGTGGAGGATGTGGAGATCGGTACTCCCATGGCCCCTATCTACTACGCTGCGGTTATCGGCGTGAAAGGCGATCCCGGGAAGGACGTTCCCACCGGTACCACGAATCTGAAAAACGAGGTCTATATCGCGGCACCCGGCGATCTGCGCGACCATGTGACCACAGGGGAGAAGCATTCCTCAGCCGGCATTGCCGTGACCCGCGGAAGCGCCAGCTCCTTCGGCAAATATACGAAGCAGAAGCTTGTGGATGAGGACGGCACCATAGACTATGTAGTTTACTACAATAACAATGCGGAGACCGGAATCGAAGTGGTCATGATGGACACCATGCCCATGAACGGGGAAAACGGCAGCCACTTTACCGGTACCTACACCTTTGCGGAGTGGAAGCTGGACCCTGCCAAATGTAAGGTTGAAAATATTCATGTTTATTACACCTTTGACACGAAGTATAAGAACCAGACGACTAAGGATGTAACAAGAGAAACCATTGAATCGTGGAAGCAGGCGGCTGTCAATGCAGACGGAACCATAGGCATACCTACGGAGACAGAGGGTGCGACGGAAGCACAGCCCTATCCGGTGGCCTGGGCGGTGGTCGGAACCCTGGATTCCGGAGAGAGCGTCAATATTGAACTGAAGATCCGGCTGGAACCCGGCGCGTCAGATGCGGACAAAAAAGAGTATAACTATTTTGTCAATCTTCTTTCCAGCGGCGATACCACGACCACCACGGAGACGCCTACGGTGAGACGTACGCTGGAGGGCCTGGCCTGGATGGATTACAACCGGGACGGCCTGCAGGATGATCCCCGGACGGAGGTTCGGATTTCGGGCGTCAAAGTAGAACTGCTGAAGCTCCGGGAAGGGGGAGATCCGAAGAAAGAGGACTCTTATGAGCAGGTTTATTATCCTGATACGGAGATTCCCGTGGCAGTCGAAACCGGAAAACAGGTCAGCGTGCGCGCGAAGGATGGAAGCGAAGCCGGCGATTATGAACTGGGCCGCTATAAGTTCTCGGACCTGGCTGCAGGCACTTATGCCGTGCGGTTTACGGACGGCAGCGATACGCAGATTACAATATTCAATGCAACCGGTGTGGACTGCGGGGACGATGACAGGCGGGATTCGGACGCGGTGGCATCCCGCGATGAGACGGGAAAGCTGGTAAAGACAACAATTTTGGATGTGGAGATGCCCAGGGCAGAGGATATGAACGTTTCGCTGTATGAATCCAAGTTCCATGACAGCGGTTTCTACCCCGATACGAAGATGACGCTTCGGAAGGTAGGCGAGAACGGAGAACCTTTGACAGGAGCCATATTTACGATTCAGGACGAAGCGGGAGAGAATGTTTCCTTTGTCTATGACGAGGAGAGAGGCTACACACCTTATGACGAAGCGGGAGAAGCGTCCCGGAAAGATAAGTACTATATCGCACTGGCTTCCAATCCCTATTACGTGATAGGCATCAACGGAACCGGGAACGGCTCGCTGCCGATTCTGCAGAACCGTACCGGCAATGCCAGCCAGCTGTTCGAAGTATTGAAAGACGGAGACGGTTATTACAGCTTCCGCAATGCGGCCTGCGGGAAGTGCCTGGACCTGGAAAAAGGGAACTGCCAGGACGGAGCGAAAGTCCACGTCTGGTCCGGAGATCCTGATACCAACAAGAAGTGGTATCTTACAGAGGCTGACGGCGGGTGCTATATCTCACCGTTGGGAGGAAAGCTGTGGGGCGGCGACAACTGGTGCCTGGATCTGGAAGGCGGTACGGTACAGGAGAACCAGAAGATTCAATTGTGGTCTAAAAATAACAGCCCTGCACAGAAATGGGTGCTGATTCCGGCCGGAATCACTGAGGGGACACGGACGGATTTAAACGTGGACAGCAGTGAGGGCCTGACCATAAACAATCTGAAGCCGGGCAGCTACACCATCACGGAGCTGAAATCTCCTACAGGGCATTCCCTGTTAAGCCGGCCGGTTGCCTTTACGGTACAGGAAGACGGCAGTATCGTGGTGGCTGACGCCTCCGGCGGAATGGCAGGCGTTGATTCCCAAAACAACACCGTGCTGAAAATCAGAAATATCAGGCTGTACACGCTGCCGTCCACAGGCGGTCCCGGCACCGGGACTTATGCACTGACAGGTACGCTGCTGATGATATGCTCTCTTCTGTATGCCTCTTACGGCAGGAGGAAGAAGACAAAATAGTAGTCGTGCGCGTAAATATGAAATATAATCGGCTTCTTCTGCCTTTGCGGCAGGGGAGCCGGTCTATATAAAAAATATGAGGGAGGTGCGGAGAAGGACAGGAGAAAAGTTTAAAAAGGGGTTCCATGCACCAATGCAACTGTAAATCATGGGCGGTACTCATAAAAAGAAAGGAAAAGGATATGAAAAAAATGAAAAAGATTTTAGCCATGCTTTTGGCAATGGCGATGGTTCTTGGAATGTCGGTGACGGCATTTGCGGAAGAGCAAGTAACCGGGGAAGTCAGTAGTACGGATACTGCCACGGTTTCTATCAGCGGTATCTCTGGAAAGGCAACTGTTACATTGTATCAGATTGCGGAAGGCGTCTATGGCGAAAGCGGGAAAGGCCTTATCAAGTATGAATATAAAGAAGGGATTACTCCCTTATCGAAAGAGCCTACATCAGGTGAGATTAACGCGATTCATCAGGCTATTATAGCAGCACAAGCTACTGCAATAGAGATGAAAGAAGATATTGGGGGTGTTGTAACAGACGCAGCCGGTAATGTGACAGGCGGAGTTGACGGTACCTACACCAGCGGAGAATTACATGCAGGCGCATATCTTGCCATTATTTCGGGCGCACTGGACGGTTCCATATACAACCCGGTTCTGCTGACTGTGTCCTATAATGAAAGCGGAGAATTGGAAGCCGGCAATGTAGATGTTAGGGAGGGATATCTCTATGGTTCCAGCGCGGTTGCAAAAAAGACGACTCCGGACATCGATAAGGAGATCGTGGACGGAACGACTCCGGACGGTGACCGTGAAACGGCAGGAATCGGTGATGCGGTAACCTATCAGATTACACCCACAATGCCCAGTTATCCTGAGAATGCAGTGAATAAGACACTCTTCGTTTCCGATACAATGAGCGATGGCCTGACTTTTATTTATGATTCTCTGGAAATCAGCTTAAAGGATGTGCAGAAGGAAGTCGTCCGCACGGAAGAATCGGTCGATAAGTATACTTTCTCAATTGACAGGGATGGCAAGAGCGTTGTGATAGCAACAGCCCAAAAGGCCGGGAACGGATTCTATCTCAATTTTGTTTATGATGCGCTTGTATATGGCAATGATACTTTAGCTGCTGATGAGATTGATGACATGGGTTTACAGGTTTCCGGCGTTTACACCCCCGTCATAAGGTATCAGGCAGTCATTAATGACGAGGCGGTAGTTGGTAATAACGGAAACCCCAATGATGCGAAACTGTATTACGCAAACCAGCCCAATACAGGTACTACATTTGAGCCTACAGATGAGAATCCCACACCCGGAGGGGCTGAGGGAGTTACCAAAAAAGAAGACAAGGAAATCGTATATACCTATCAGCTGGCATTTTTGAAGACAGGCGAAGGGAAGGATGCAGAGAAGCTGGCAGGTGCCGTATTCGGCATTTATGCGGATGCCGGCTGCACGCAGCTGATTGACGTAGTGAAAACGAATGCGGATGGTTATGCGGTATCCAGTAAGGTAAAAGCAGGTACCTACTACATTAAGGAGCTGGCAGCACCTACAGGATATACGCTGAATGACAAAGTTTATGTAATAGAGGCAGTGTGGATCACAGCGACGTCAACGGTTACGGTAACGGATCGGGAATGGAAATACACGACGGTGAAGCCCGATGACAATGCGGTACAGATTGGATGGATTGACACAAAAGGAACAGAGGAGAGTGGGGACGATGTCTTCTATGCTTTGGATGAGTATCAGTATGGGTTTATCGAGGATGAGGTAGATAATATGGGCATATCGGCGCTGCGTGCTAATTTCGCACCTGCATATGCTGTATATGACAAAACCACAGTGACTACGGATGTTAAAACAGAGGTAAATGAAGGCGCAGGTACAGCCACCGGATTAAAAGAGCTGAACGGTGATTCTGTCAGCAGCATTCCCAACACCAAACTCGCCGCCCTTCCTTCCACAGGCGGCATCGGCACTACCATTTTCACCATCGGCGGATGCGCCATTATGATTGCGGCGGCAGGCCTGTTCTTCGCAACCCGCAGGAAGACCGATAAATAATAGCGGGAAGCAGAACCCGATGCAGGAAGTTTATATTACAGTTCCGTCCGGAGGAGCCGCGTGCCCTTCCGGACGGGTACCAAAAGACAGAAGCGGCAGACCTGCCGGGAGAAAAGATCACAACAGCAAGGAGAGTCCGGATGAAAAACAAAATGACCAAATTTATATTTGCAATCCTTTTTCTGGCCGGCCTGTCCCTGCTGCTGTATCCCCTGTTTTCCAATGAATGGAACAACTACCGCCAGAATCGGCTGATTTCGGATTATGACGAAGCCGTGGCGGTACAGACATCGGAAGGAATAATCGACTATGCGGGGGAACGGGCGGAGGCACAGGCCTACAACGAGTCTCTGAAACCTTATATACTGCCGGATTCCTTTGCGGCGGCAGCCATGCGGGAGGAACCGGACAGGGCCTATCTGTCCTGCCTGAATCTCACAGGGGACGGTATGATGGGATATGTGGACATTCCGAAGATTGACATAAGGATTCCGATTTTTCATACTACGGATGAGGCGGTGCTTCAGACGGCGGCAGGCCATCTGGAAGGAAGCTCCCTTCCCGTGGGAGGCCGGGGAACCCACACGGTTATTTCCGCCCACAGGGGTCTTCCCAGCGCGGCTCTTTTCACGGATCTGGACCGGCTGGAGGAGGGAGATTACTTTTTCCTGTATATTCTGGATGAGATCCTGTGTTATCAGGTGGACCGCGTTACTGTGGCAAAGCCGGAGGATACCACGGGGCTTGCAGCGGAGGACGACAGGGACCTGGCGACTCTGCTGACCTGCACACCCTACGGCGTCAACAGCCACAGGCTTCTGGTGCGGGGACAGCGCGTGGATTACGAGGAAATTGAAGATATCATGGCGGTGGCCGCGGGCTATTCCGGCCCAAGCCTCCATACAAATTATCTGTTATGGGTAATTGTGGGACTTTCGGTTACAGGCGTTTTTATCTGCGGTTTAATTTTCTATGACAGGAGACAGCGCGTAAAAGCGGGTGCTGCCGGGGATTCCGGGAAGGCGCCGGATGCTCCGGAAGACGCCCGGGCCGCTTATCCGGGAGCAGAAAACGGACAGGAACACGGCGGCGGTCTGACAGGGGGAAAGCAATGAAAAGGAAAATAGCCAATGTCCTCTTCGCACTGGTCTTCCTTGCCGGCTTCGGTATTTTCGCCTATCCGGCGGTATCTGATCAGTGGAATGCCTATCGCCAGAACCAGCTGATATCCACCTATGACGAGGTGGTGGCCCGGATGGAGGAGGCGGATTACAGCCGGGAATGGGAAGCGGCCGGAAACTTCAACAGTGTGATAACGGAAAACTATTTTTACGGTGATGCATTCGGGGACGGGGAGACAGAGCTGGAGGATACGGAATACTGGAAAGTCCTCAATGCGGCGGGAGACGGCGTTATGGGTTATATGACCATCCCGAAGATTCATGTCAGGCTTGCCATATATCATGGCGTGGCGGACGATGTACTCCAGACGGGGATCGGTCATCTGGAGGGAACCGGGCTTCCCATAGGAGGCGAGGGCTGCCACAGTGTCCTGGCGGCCCATCGCGGGCTTCCCAGTGCGAAGCTGTTTACGGACCTGGATCAGATGGAACCCGGGGACAGGTTTTACCTCCATATCCTGGATGAGGTGCTGGCTTACGAGGTGGACCAGGTTCTGCCCATGATAGATAAGGATGATTTGGAAGCGCTTATGTCGGCTATGCAGGTTGTCTCCGGGGAGGATCATGTGACGCTGCTGACATGCACGCCATACGGTGTCAATTCCCATCGGCTCCTGGTCAGAGGCGTCCGGACGGAATATAACGGAGAGGAAGAGCCTGAAGCCCGGACACCGGTGGAAAGCATGGTAGAAGCGGTCAGGAGTTATTATATGCTCTATCTGGTTATGGCGGCGGCGACGATCCTGCTGATTGGCATTATGGCCATGGGGTTCCGGAGAGCGGGACGCAGGAAACACAAGTAGCGGGCGTCTTTGCGGCGCGGAACAGGAAACGGTAAAGGAAACTACTCACAGGTACGGATAAATTCAGAATCGAAGCAAGGAAACAAGGAGGAGCGGAGTATGCGTGTGATAAAGAAGAAGCATAAGGCTTTGGCAGCCTGTATTGCCATATGCCTGACCCTGGTATCTGTCCCCGGTGCAGGCCGGAGAATTCAGGCGGCGGAGCGGGTGGACACGGCGAAGACGGGAAGCCTGCTGCTGTCGCTGGGGACGGAGGACTCCGATCAGATGGCTCAGGATATGCTGCGCATCCAGGAGCCGCTGCAGGTTCGTCTCTGGAAGCTGGCAGATATGGGGGAGACCGGAAAATATGAATTCCGGGAGGATTTTCAGGGGCTGGCCATGGAGGGGGACTGGAAGCGCCTGTCTGAGGAGGCGTTTGCCCTTGTCTATGACCTGGACGAAAACGGGAAGCCTCTGGGGGAACCAAAGACACCGCCGGAGCGGACCGGGGAGCTGAGACTGACGGATGACGGCAGCCTGGCCGCGGCGGAGACGCTTTCCGGCCTGGAGCTTGGACTTTATCTGGTGGCGGTAGACGCGGCCGAAAGCCCTAAATATGAATACAGCTTCACGCCCATGGTGATATCCCTTCCCTGGTCCGAGTACCAGTACGTGGGCGGGGAGGCTTCCGATACCTGGCAGTATGAGAGAGAAGCGGTCTTAAAGCCTTCCCGGGAACTCCGATACGGAAATGTGAAAATTTTGAAGACATTGACGTCTTATAATGAATCCATGGGCGACGTGACTTTTGTGTTTGAGGTGAATGCCAGAGATTCGGAAACCGGGGAAAACATATACAGCAATGTGGTTTCCGCTACCTTTTCGGCTACAGGAACCAGGGAGATTCTTCTGGAGCAACTGCCGGCGGAGGCGGAGGTGACCGTGACGGAGGTCTACAGCGGCGCAAACTGCCAGATTACGGCATCGGATGAGGGACCGAAGACGGTGGTTGCGGAGGAGATGGAAGGGACTGCGGAGTCCGTGACTTTCCGTTTTACAAATACCTATGATGAAGATGCGAAAAACGGTTATGGGGTGGAGAACCGTTTCCGTTACGATGCGGAAGCCGGAACCTATGTCTGGAGTACGGACCGCGACGACGTGGGTGTACAGCCGTAAGCTTTTGCGGTTTCCACGTAAAACCTTTGTATGCATAACCAATGGGCATCTTTTCCACGGCAACTGAAAGAAAGGATAAATATGCCCACGATTATAGAACAGGAGGCGGGTATGAAGAATGCAAAGAAAACGGTACTGGCGGCAGCTGCGGCCCTGGGTTTGACGGCGGCAGCTGCTGCGGGAACGGCCAGCGCCTATTTTACCACATATGCCACTGCCCGGGGAGGACATACCGTCCGTCTGGGGCATCAGTCCCAGGTCAGGGAGGAATTTTCCCAGTGGACGAAGCACATAAGCCTGGAGAATACCGGGGAAAAGGAAACCTATGTCAGGGTGAAGGTGTTCGCGGGCAGCGTATATGGCCTGGAATACAGCGGGAACGGAAAGTGGAGGGCCGGGGAGGACGGCTACTGGTATTATGACGACATCCTTGCTGTCGGGGACTCTACGGATATACTGGATGTACACATTGAACTGCCCGTGGTTACCGATGAGGAGGGGAACCGGGTGCCTTATACGGAGGATTTCAATGTGGTGGTGATACAGGAATGTACGGCTGTGCGGTATATGGAAGACGGTACACCGCATGCGGACTGGGACGCCGTACTGGATAAGGGAGAAGACGGCTATGACTGGGAGGAAGGAGGCGCAGGCGATGAGTGAGAAGAGGAGAACGAAGAGAATTCCGACCGCGCTGCACACCGCCGCCCTGTTCGGCCTGGCCATGGGCTGTCTGGGATTCAGCGCGGTGGGGAGTACCCGGGCGGCGCTTACTTACTATTCGGAGACATATACGGCACAGATAGACGTCCAGAGCATCGGCGTGAGCCTGATGGAGAACGGCGTCCGGACGGGTTACCGGGATTACACGCATGGGGGCAACGAATGGGACGAAGCGGCGGGAGAACTCCTGGCCGATACCCTTTCCGACGGGGAGGAATGGCAGCCGGGGAAGACCTACCGGGAGGAGCTGGCCGTGCGCAACAGCGGCACCATAGAGGAATATGTTCGGATTAAGATATATAAATACTGGGTGGACGGAGAAGGAAACAAGCTGACAAAACTGTCTCCTTCCCTGATTGACCTGCATCTGACGGGAGAGCGCTGGATTATTGATGAGAATGCCACCACGGCCAAGGTGCGGGAAGGCGACACCAGGGACGGGGAGCGCATCGTGGCTTATTATGACAGCGTTCTGAAGCCCGGGGAGGATACGGCGCTGTTTGCCGATACCATCGCCATAGACGGCAGCATTGCGGATAAGGTGGCGGAGACCAGGGAGACGGACGCAAACGGCTGGACCACCGTCACTACGGTTTACGAATATGACGGCGCAGCTTTTATCCTGGAGGCGGAAGTAGACGCGGTGCAGACCCATAACGCACAGGACGCCATTCGGAGTGCCTGGGGCGTGGAGGTATCCGTGGATGAGAACGGGCGCCTGAGCCTGGCGGAATAAGGGGAGGGTTTAAGCAATGAAGAAGAGATTACTGTCCCTGCTGGGAGTCGTTACCCTGCTGCTGGGAAGTGCGATGACGGCACAGGCGGAGGATTACCAGGGGGAGGAAGGATGGACGGTGAGCTTTCGGGGAGACGGCCTGGAGAGCAATTTTAAGACGGCGGACATCAATGACGCGGTATATAACCTGCAGCCCGGAGACAGCATCGCAATCACGGTGACGCTGGAGAACGGCGGTGAAAAGCCCACGGACTGGTGGATGACCAACAAGGTTCTCCGCTCCCTGGAGGATACGCAGGAAGCGGCGTCCGGCGGCAGTTATACCTATACTTTATGTTATGAAGACCCTCAGGGGACGGAGCAGATTCTGTACACCAGCGATACGGTGGGCGGGGAGAAGGAAGGGGAAACGGGCAGCGGCCTGAAGGAAGCAACGGATTCCCTGGAGGAGTACTTTTTCCTGGACGCACTGGCTGTCGGAGAGAGAGGCCATATCCGCCTGACAGTGGCGTTGGACGGGGAGACCCAGGGCAATTCCTATCAGGACAGCCTGGCGGACCTGCAGATGAATTTTGCGGTGGAGGAGACAACGGGACCCCGGCTGGTGCCTGTGGAAGAGGGAAACGATCCTTCCGTCACGCCGGTTCCCGGAACACCGGACGGTACGCAAAGAGGAACGGGACAGCCGCCGAAGACATCGGATGAGTCGGATATTTTCCCTTATGTGGGACTGGCGTTGGCGTCGGGAATCGGCCTGCTGGCGATGGCCCTGTACAGCCTGAAGATTCGTATGTGCGCGGAATCGCACAAGGGGGTGCAAGAATGAAGAGAGCAGCCAGATACCTGTCCCTGCTGACGGCGGCGGTGCTGACCGTGTCCGCCTGGTTTCCGTCCCACGCGGCGGACAGGACATCTTATACGTATACAGTGACCTTCAGTGCCGGCACCCAGGGAACTCTGGACAGCAGCGGCATTTCCGTGGACGGAGGCGGGGACTATGCGATAGACTGCGACGGACAGCATGTGACGATTACGGGGCTGACGTCAGCCAACCATGTCCGCTTTCTGAACAGTGCGGTGACCCTGGAGGAGGACAGCAAATATTATGTCAAAGGGGTGCGTGTGGGAGGTCGTGACAACAGCACCGTGGATTTGGCATATTTTCCGGTGGAACGGGACGAGGATTATGTGGTGGCTTACGGGATTCGCGGAAACCTGGTTCAGTACACCGTGTATTATCGGGATACCGCGGGAAATGACCTGTATCCGCCCCAGAATTACTACGGAAATGTAGGCGACAGGCCGGTGGTGGCATATCTCTATGTGGAGGGTTATCAGCCGCAGGCTTACAATCTGACCCGTACTCTGCAGGAGGATGCCGGGAGCAATGTATTTACCTTTGTGTATGCTCCGATTCCTACAGTGACGGTGCCGCAGCCTCCTGAGGTAACGCCCGCGCCGGTTCCGGGACAGCCGGAGGTGACGCCGCTGCCGGGAGCGCAGGTACCTGTCCCCGAAGCGCCGGCACCCGGGGAGGATACGGAACAGGGAGAGGTTCCCGAGGGAGGAGAACAGCCTCCGGACCCGGACGAGGATGCGTCGGGAGTGCCGGAGCAGGATATTCAGGACAATGAAATTCCCCAGAATCAGGGACCGGAGGATTTAAGGGATCTGGACGAGGAGGAGACGCCTCTGGGAGCCTATGAGCCGGGGGACGAGGGAACCATAGCCGCGGCAAACCGTGAGAAAAGCCGTTACGCACTCCTGGCCGGGGGAATAGGGCTTGCTGCCCTACTGACCATTGGGGCAGGTGCATACGCCTATCGGAAAATGCGCCGCAGCAGATCCCAAAAGCCGGAAGAACAGGGGCGGAAACGCTGAGTGTGTGACATCCGGGGCAGGGAACGGCGGAATCCCGGCAGGTATAGACGGAATCCCGGCAGGGACGGACGGAAGCGGGAAGGCGAGACCCTGGCAGGGAACGGCGGAAGCCTGGCAGGGAAGGACGGAAGCGGGAAGGCGAGACCCGGAGCAGGGAACGGCGGAATCCCGGCAGGCATTGAGGGGTATCCGGCAAGGCGGAGTGGGGACGCAAGGGATGAAATCCGCAGATACAGAAAGCGACGGAAAGGCTGGGGCAGGCCGTATGGAAGGGGCAGAGTTGGAGGAGAGAGGGCAGAAAACCGGAAAACGGAAACGCGGAAGACATGGAGGCAGGCAGTCCCGGAAAAAGGGTTTCCTGCCCGCTTTCTGCAGCATCCTGTCAGTGCTTTTGCTGCTGGTGGTTGTGGGGATATGCATCCCCATGACTGTCCCGCGCCTGTTTGGGTATGAAGTCTATACAGTGGTAAGCGGCAGTATGGAACCTGCAATACCGGTGGGCAGCGCCATCTATCTGAAGTCGGCGGTGCCTGAAGAGATAAAGGCGGGAGAGGTTATTGCCTTCTACAGGGGGAGGGCCGTGGTGACCCACCGTGTGACAGAGAACCATACGGTATCCGGAGAATTCATCACGAAAGGAGACGCCAACGCGGAACATGATCTGGAGCCGGTGCCTTATTCCGCACTGTTGGGAAGGATGGAGGTATCGGTACCGGTGCTGGGATCCGTGATGGCGGTGTGTTCCGGCAGTATGGGCAAGGCCTACCTGGCGGGAGGCGTGGCTGCGGCGCTGCTGCTGCATATGCTGGGCGGAATGCTGCGTAGAACAGAGTGATTGGGCGGAAAACGTAAGTTGATCTGCCCAATCTTTTATTTTCTGAACCATTTCTTATCTTTCATTTCTTTCACAAAATGTTCACAAAAAACAAACAGAAAACAATTGACAAATCCTGTAAAATGCGATAATGTTAGTACGCTAACAATAATGGTTAGTGTACTAACATTTTTAAAATATACTGCTTGGAAATGGAGGCGGAAAACGATGGAAGAGAAAAAAAGAATCGCATTTGTCCTGCGGGCCGCCCATAATCAGATTAAGCTGATTGTCCGTAAGAGCCTTCCGAAGTGTGAAAAAGGCCCTAAAAGCCAACTGCAGGGCGGTATTCTGGGATATCTGTACCATCATCAGGAGCAGCCGGTATACCAGAGGGACCTGGAGAAGGAATTCCGCATTTCCAGGGCTACGGCAACCAACACACTGCAGGTAATGGAGCGTGAAGGGCTGATTGTACGCAAGGCGCTGGACAGGGATGCCAGGCTGAAGCGGATTCAGCTGACGGAAGAGGCATATCAGGGACACCGACGGATTGAAGCCCATATGGAAATGATGGACAATTGTATCACCAAAGGGATGACAAAAGAGGAAGTGGCGCAGCTGTTCCGGCTTTTGGGAACAGTGATGAAGAACCTGGAGGAGCTTGCGGCGGAATATGATGCGCTGCCGCCGGAAGATGCGCCTGATTTTCAGGAAGAAAGGCAGCAGGGGACAATTCCGGCCGCGGACGGTGGGGAAGAAGGGGAGAAGCCGGGAGGAATTCCGGAAACGGAAGGGGGAAGTGCTTCCCGTGACGGCCCGCACTGAACCGCGGGGGAGGCGCTTATGGGCCTGCTTCTGCGGAAATGCAGGTTTCACACGGGCGGCGGAAGCCGAACCCTGTGGGAAAACGGTACGCGAAAAAGGAAAAAAACTGAAAAATTGAATGGAAAATGACGAAAGGAAGTGTAAGAATCATGTTAAAAACACTGGGGGCACAGATTAAGGAATTCAAGAAAGACTCCGTTCTGACGCCTGTTTTCATGATTGGGGAGGTAATCATGGAAACAATTATCCCGCTGCTGATGGCGTCCATCATCGATAACGGCGTGACGGCGGGCAATATGAAGCATATCTATCTGATCGGAGCGCTGATGGTGGGGACGGCTCTGCTGAGTCTTACCTTCGGTATCCTGGGAGGGCAGTTCGGCTCCCGGGCATCCGCCGGTTTTGCCAAGAACCTGAGGAAAGCGATGTACGAAAACATACAGACCTTCAGCTTTTCCAACATCGATAAGTTCAGCACTTCGGGACTGGTGACCAGGCTCACTACCGATGTGACCAATATCCAGAATGCATATCAAATGATGCTGCGCATGTGCATGAGGGCGCCGGCTACGCTGATCTGCGCTATGTTCATGTCCTTTGTCATCAGCCCGCGCCTTGCCAGCGTATACCTGGTGGCGGTGATATTTCTGGCCTGTGTGCTGGGGCTGATTGTCAGCCAGGCCACGAAGCATTTCTCCCAGGCATTCCCGAAGTACGATGCATTGAATGAAAGTGTACAGGAAAACGTATCCGCTATCCGGGTGGTGAAGGCCTATGTCAGGGAGGATTACGAGGTGGAGAAGTTCAAGAATGCCAGCAACAATATATACAAAATTTTCTGCAAGGCGGAGGGAATCGTTCTCTGGAACAACCCGGTGATGAATTTTACGGTATATGCATGTATTCTTGCCATCAGCTGGATGGGGGCGCATATGATTGTCCAGGATACCCTGACCACAGGACAGCTGATGAATATGCTGACCTATTGCATGAATATCCTGATGAGCCTGATGATGCTGTCCATGATTTTCGTTATGGTTACCATGTCCATGGCCAGCGCCAGGCGAATCTGCGAAGTCCTGGAGGAAAAGGCGGATCTGACCAGCCCCGAAAAGCCCGTTATCCAGGTGGAGAACGGCAGCATCAAATTCGACCATGTTACATTCAGCTATAAGAAGGAGGCGGAGGATCCGGTTCTGAAGGATATTAATCTGGAAATCAAATCCGGTGAGACCATCGGCATTATCGGCGGTACCGGAAGCGCCAAGTCCAGCCTGGTGAACCTGGTCAGCAGGCTCTATGACGTGACGGAGGGCGAACTCCTGGTGGGCGGCGTGAACGTAAAGGATTACGACATGGAAGTCCTCAGGAACCAGGTGGCGGTGGTGCTGCAGAATAACGTTCTGTTTTCCGGCACGATTCTGGAGAACCTGCGCTGGGGCGACAGGGAAGCCACGGAAGAAGAGTGCAGGCGTGCCTGCGAGATGGCCTGCGCCGATGAATTCATTCAGAAGATGCCCGAAGGCTACAACACTTACATAGAGCAGGGCGGCACCAATGTGTCCGGAGGCCAGAAGCAGAGGCTCTGTATTGCCAGGGCGCTTCTGAAAAAGCCCAGGGTGCTGATTCTGGATGATTCCACCAGCGCAGTGGACACCGCCACGGACGCCAAAATCCGCAGAGCCTTCGCGGAAGCTATCCCCGGCACCACGAAGCTGATTATCGCCCAGAGAATTTCCAGCGTGGAACATGCAGACAGAATTATAGTCATGAATGACGGTCAGGTGGACGGTTTCGGCACCCATGAAGAACTGCTGGAGAACAATGCGATATACCGCGAGGTCTATGATGCCCAGATGAGCGGCAGCGGCGACTTCGACGAGAAAAATTAGGAAAGATGCGGAACCGGAAAACAATATTTGAACAGGAAAACAGCATCAACGGAGTCCAGGACCCGAAGAAATTACGGACGCACGCAATAAGCGGCCGGAAATTCTTCGCAGAAATGGCCCTGGAACCGTAAGATGCGGAACTGGAAAACAGCATAAGATGCGGAGCTGGAAAACAAAAAACAGGAGGTGCCAATATGTCTGAAGATAAGAATACAAAAGGAAATCAGGCTCCGGCCGGACACGGACCCGGCGGGCCAAGGGGAGCCAGGGGACCCAGGCCGAAGATAGAAAATCCCGGAAAGCTTTTTAAGCGTGTCATGAACTACACGCTGAAAGACTATGCGGCCGGCTGGGTGGTAGTCGTCATATGTATTTTTGCATCCGTATACTGCAGCCTGCAGGGAACCATGTTTATGCGGACGCTGATCGATGAATATATCCTGCCCCTGATGGGAAGGGAGAATCCGTCCTTTGACGCCTTGGCGTCAGCTATTTTCCGGGTGGCGGTATTTTATGCCATCGGGGTTGCGGCATCCTTTACCCAGTCCAGGATATTGATCAATGTCGGCCAGGGTACGCTTCGGAACATCAGGAACGATTTGTTTGAAAAGATGGAAGCCCTTCCCATCAAATACTTTGACACCCACGCCCACGGCGACATTATGTCCATCTATACCAACGATATCGATACCCTGAGGCAGCTGATAAGCCAGAGCATTCCGCAGCTGCTCAACAGCGTCATCACCGTGGTGAGTGTCTTTGTGTGCATGCTGATTCTGGACATTCCCCTGACGCTGGTGACATTGCTGATGGTGGGGCTTATGCTCTTTGCCACAAAGAAGATCGGCGCCCAGAGCAGCCGCTTTTTCCTGGCGCAGCAGAAGGCCATCGGCGCCCTGAACGGCTGCATTGAAGAGACCATGACAGGCCAGAAGGTGGTGAAGGTATTCTGCCATGAGGAGGAGAGTCTGAAACAGTTTAACGAGCTGAACGACCAGCTGTTTGAAAGCGCCTACCAGGCCAATCGTTTTGCCAATATCATGATGCCTGTGAACGCCCAGCTGGGTAATTTAAGCTATGTGGTCTGCGCCGTGGTGGGCGGCATTCTTACCATCACCGGCGTGTCCGGACTGACCCTGGGAGGCCTGGCCAGCTTCCTGAATTTCAACAAATCCTTCAATATGCCCATCAACCAGGTGAGCATGCAGTTCAACAGCATCATCATGGCCCTGGCCGGGGCGGACCGGATATTTAAGCTTATGGACGAGAAGCCGGAGGTGGACGAGGGCTATGTGGAGCTTGTGAACGCGGTCCGGGGTCCTGGCGGGGAGCTGACGGAGAGCAAAGAGCGCACGGGACTCTGGGCCTGGAAGCATTACCATAAGGCGGACAATACCACCACGTATGTGGAATTAAAGGGCGATGTGGTATTTGACCATGTGGACTTCGGCTACAATGACGACAAGATGATCCTGCACGATGTGGAGCTGTACGCCAAACCCGGACAGAAGATTGCTTTTGTGGGCGCTACCGGCGCAGGCAAGACCACCATCACCAACCTGATCAACCGTTTTTATGATATTCAGGATGGAAAAATACGGTATGACGCGATTAATGTAAACAAGATCAAGAAAGCGGATCTGCGCCGTTCCCTGGGAATTGTGCTCCAGGACACCCATCTGTTCACCGGAACCGTCATGGAGAATATCCGCTACGGCAAGATGGATGCCACAGACGCGGAGGTGAAGAAGGCTGCGGTGCTGGCCAATGCCCACGGCTTTATCCGCAGGCTTCCGGACGGCTACGACACCATGCTTCATGGGGACGGCGCCAATTTGAGCCAGGGCCAGCGCCAGCTCCTTGCCATCGCCCGGGCGGCTATTGCGGATCCTCCGGTGCTGATTCTGGACGAAGCCACCAGCTCCATAGACACCAGGACGGAGAAGCTGGTACAGCAGGGCATGGACGCCCTGATGAAGGGGCGCACCAATTTCGTCATTGCCCACAGGCTTTCCACGGTGAAAAACAGCGACTGCATCATTGTCCTGGAGCAGGGCCGCATCATTGAGAAGGGCACCCATGACCAGCTTATCGAGCAGAAGGGCAAGTACTACCAGCTCTACACGGGAAATGCGGTTACGTCGTAAGCGGCACGGAACGGAGTCCTGCTGTGTAACAGTTCAGTGCCCTGTCTGAACTGTTGCCCTGTTGTAGTTTAATGAAAAATTTCTTGCATTATATGTGAAACGGTATTATAATGGCATCTGTAACTAACAGAAAATTCTTCGGGGTCGGGTGACTCTCATGAGACTGACGGTTTCATGGCTGAGAATTCCCTACTGGCGGTAAAGTCCGCGACCCGTGACAGGCAAACGCATCGTCCTTTTGGACGGCGAATGACGGTCACGGCTGACTCGGTGAAAGTCCGGGACCAACAGTAAAGTCTGGATGAAAGAAGAAGTATCTGTCACAGGTTTATTTCAGGCGGCATGTCCTGGCTGCAGCAGGCTGCCCTGGAAGTACATCCTGTGCACAAAGGTATGGAAACCCGCCCCGAATCGTCACGGTTCGGGGCTTTTTCATGCGCAGGCCCGCGCAGAGGAGAATTTTCCAAAACAATCTTTAGAAAAGTGGAGGAAAAGTAAAATGAACGAACTGTTCCAAAATGTGGCGGAGAACGCCATGTATGTCCTGAGCTTCTTTATGATCATCATGCTGGTATTCATCGCGGCGCTGCTGCTGGAGAAGGCCGCCGGGAAAAAGAACGGTGTGACAGGGCCGGTCTTCACCACCAGGAAGCTGGCCATGATCGGCATGTTCTCTGCCATCGCCATGATCCTGCATCTGTTCGACTTCCCGCTGCCCTTCGCCCCCGGCTTCTACAAGCTGGACTTCAGCGAGCTGCCCATTCTGGTGGGAGCTTTCGCCTTCGGCCCGGCGGCAGGGGTGATGATGGAGTTCATCAAGATCCTGCTGAAGCTCTTCATCAAGGGGACTTCCACAGCCTTTGTGGGCGACCTGGCAAACTTCGTCATCGGCTGCAGCTTCATCCTGCCCGCCTCCGCCATCTATGCCTTCCATAAGAGCAGGAAGACGGCGATTGCGGCCTGCGCCGTCGGCACCGCCATCCTCACCGTGTTCGGCACCGCCTTCAACGCCGTCTACCTGCTCCCGGCGTTCTCCAAGCTCTACGGCATGCCTCTGGACAGCCTGCTGGAGATGGGCAGCGCCGTGAACCCCCTGGCGGAGGGAGGCATCATCAGCTTCGTGGTGGCCTGCGTCGCGCCTCTGAACCTGATCAAGGGAGCCGGCGTGTCTCTGGTGACGCTGCTGATCTACAAACCCCTGAGCCCCATCATCAAAGCCGGACAGGATACGGCTGAGATCCGCCGCATTGAGGGAAGGCTGCAGTAAAATTTCTTGCTTTTTTCGGATTTTTAGAGTAAAATGACAGATGGACACAAAAGCACCTGCTCTGTGGGTGCTTTTTCGTGGAATAAAATGCGACAGGCCGATTTCGGGCGGCAGGGGAGAAGTATGCTGGAACTGACCATCAAGATAGAAGCAGGGGATTTATACGACTACATGCTGCGGCATTCCTACAACAGCCCGGCAGGCATCCTGGGCAGCGCTTTCGGCGGGGTTCTGATTCTGTTCGCCCTGGCCACGAAGCAGTGGATCTTCATCGTTCTGGGGCTGGTGATGCTGCTCTATCTGCCATGGACGCTTTTTTTGAGGAGCAGGAGCCAGATTCTCTCCAATGCCGCATTCCAGGAGCCGCTTCACTATACTCTGGACGACGAGGGGCTGACCATCTCCCAGGGGGATGCCCAGGAGAAGATGGCATGGGAATACATGCACAAGGCGGTGTCCACCAGCCGGAGCATCATCCTCTACACCTCGCCCGTCAATGGGACGATCTTCCCCAGGCGCCAGTTGGGAGACCGGCAGGCGGCGGTGATCGAGATGATTTCCACTCATATGCCCCCGGCCAAGGTGAAGATACGCGCCTGAGGCTTTCGGGACAGCAGGGAAGCGGGAGACAGGCCGCGGGACGGCGGAGCACAGAGGGACAGGGCACGGGCTGGAAATAAACTGCAAGGCGGAAGCGGGCGGGCACGATGCCGCACGTCCACGCAGGCCACGGCTTCGGACAGACAGGGAAACGAATGGATATAGACGTAAAAAAGATAATAGAAGAACTTGATACAGATAAGACGGTGGTTCTGGAGTCCCGGTCCGCAGCGGACACAGCCGCGCTGGGGCAGCGTCTGGGAGGGATATGCGCGCCGG
>OFFP01000417.1_pt1 | contig 35138 bp, 36 predicted proteins | sample 1521431 | NCBI WGS metagenome assembly OFFP01 (sample SAMEA3504104, study PRJEB24116) | mouse gut metagenome | biome: mouse gut; feature: mouse-associated habitat; material: faeces | place: Denmark | collected 2011
AAAATAAAAATTATCATTATATGGAAGAGGTCGTTAAGATGAAAAATCAATCATTAGCTGCTAACGCTATGAAAATTTCAATAGAAGATTCAATACATAAAGTTATGAACATTATAGAAAAAGAAGATGGAAGAACCTTTGAAGAAAAAAAGAAAGAAGCAATCAATTTTCTTAAGGATAAAGAGAATACGTTGCTGGCAGAACGTTTAATTGATATTGCTACAAATGATGAAATGGGGAAAAAGATTTATAAAAAGTTCTGGGCAATGGGAGAGTGTATTATTACAGAAAATGAAATTATATTACGAAAAGTACAGGATTCGGATAAACACATATTTATTGAATTGCAAAAGGAAAATAATATCGTTAAGTCAATGATGAAAGAAGAAGCCTATCGTAATATGTTATGGAATGAACATATAGAGTATAAAGCATTAATGTTTTCGGTAATCGTGGATAATGAATATGCCGGATATTGTGGTATAAAGAATACTACGCATGAACAATGGGAGATAGCGATAGAAATTTTGAATAAGTGGAAACACAAAGGAATTGGATATAGAGCAATTAGCGTTATGTTAGATGAAATAAAGAATCGTCTGAATGTGTCGGAATTTCGTGTAAGAATTGATGCTGAAAATTATCCAAGTCAAAGATTATTTGAGAAACTTGGGGCAGAGCCTAATGGTATTTCAGAATTTTTGTTGCATGAGGAAGCGGATATTCGTAGATGTGAGGAAGAAAATATTCATTTGCTGGATGAGAGAATACAGAAATTAGCAAAGCAGTTTAATGTTGAACCAAGAAAATTGTTGAGCCATGTGTTGGAATACAAATTAACGTGGGATTAAAGAAAGTGTCTGTAAGTGTTCAAAAATTGATAAAAATTTAGGTGCGTTACACACAAGTAGCACACAAATAGCCCTTAAAACCCTATAAAATCAAGGATGACAGTTTCGATCGAGGAAGCGGCGAAGGCTGGGAAGTTCTAAAGATATCTTGTGAATTGAATATGCCGGAAGGCAGATAAGTACCGTAATCTCCAGGGGTTGCGGTACTTTTTTCATGCCGGGAAAAGAGAATGGGAATTGGAGTTATGACTGCTGTTTTTGCAGAAAAAAGAAAAGAAACTTGATATAATTGTTTATGACGGTGTGTAATTCACTGAGTATTGCCTGATGGATTCTGGATACAAAACACAAGTAAAAATCAAGAATATATCCGAAAACATTATAAAACACTTAGCGGATATCCGGATATAAGTTATAATATAATTACAGAAACAAAAACATATCTGAAACAGATATAAGCAAGCGAAGAGAGACAAAAGTACCTGCAAAGTTTCGCCAGATTGATTTCTTTTTTATGTCCGGGACGGGAAAATCTTGAAAAATACGGCTCTATGCATTAAAATAGCATAGTACCTTTTCGATTATATTAATTTTTCAAGGGATGGTAGAAGCCTTATGAACGTGATAGACATCAGAAATTTGACGAAGGATTATGGCAAGGGACGGGGCGTCTTTGATATTTCCCTGCATGTGGAAAAGGGGGTATGTTACGGATTCCTCGGCCCGAACGGTGCGGGCAAGACGACGGCAATCCGCCACCTGATGGGCTTTACAAAGCCACAGAAGGGCGAAGCCGAGATTTGGGGAATGGACTGCCGGAAGAATGGGGCAAAGCTAAAAGGCCTGGTAGGATATCTGCCGGGGGAGATTGCATTCCCGAAGATGATGACGGCCAGACGGTTTCTCAATTATATGGGAAAGCTGCGGAAGATGGAGAAGATTTCTTCCCGGGCAAAACTTGAGGTTGCTTCAGGAGAAGAATCCAAGGATACTGGGACAGAGTCGGATTACGTTGCCAGGCTGCTTCGGTTATTTCCGTTGGATATGGGTATGAAGATCCGTGATATGAGTATTGGGGAGAAGCGGAAGCTGGCTGTAATCACTGCATTTATGCACGACCCCGAGGCGCTGATTCTCGACGAGCCTACTTCCGGTTTAGATCCGGTGATGCAGGAAGTGTTTATCGACTTTATCCGCTCAGAGAAGAAGCGAGGGAAGACCATCCTATTGTCTTCCCACATGTTTCATGAGGTTGACGCCGTATGCGACCGTATCGCAATCATCAAGGAAGGAAGGATTGCGGCGGATTTCAGTGCGGATGAGTTAAAGGAACAGAAGCAGTGGATATATAAAGTTTCCTTTGAGACGGAGCGGGATTATAACCGTTTTAACGAAAATGATTTTCTGTGTACCAACAAAGACCCGAACCGGCTGACTGTGCGGCTTATGGTGGACATGGATGGGCTGAACCGGCTGATTCCGGTTCTTTCCGGGCTGAATGTCACGGACATCAGTGAGATTCCATATACTCTGGAGGATCATTTTATGAAGTTCTACAAGAAAGAGGATGAATTGCAGGGAGAGCCGGAGGGCGGCGCCGGGATTTGGGAGGTGGATGAACCATGACGAATATCATAGAATTTAGCGGCGTCACGAAAGATTATGGCAAGGGACGCGGCATTTTTGATGTGAGCTTTGACATCCGGCCCGGCATGGTCTATGGTTTTATCGGTACGAACGGTTCCGGGAAGACGACGGCGATCCGCAATCTGATGGGTTTCCTGAAACCTGACCGGGGAAGTATCCGTGTAAAAGGAAGGGATGCATGGAAAGACGCCACGATGTTAAAACATTTTATGAGTTATGTCCCCGGGGAGATAGAGTTTCCGCGCTTTCGCACAGGGACGCAATTTCTGCGTTATTTTGCAAAGTATCTTGAGATTGAGGACTTTACATATATGGAGCGGTTGATTGACATATTGCAGCTTGACCCGTCGGCGAATTTGAGACGGATGTCCAAGGGGATGAAGCAGAAGACTGCGATTGTTGCGGCCCTTATGGGAGATAAAGAGATTCTGGTTATGGATGAGCCCACCACGGGGCTTGACCCGCTGATGCGGGACGCCTTCCTGAATCTGGTCCGGGAAGAGAAGGCGAAGGGAAAGACCATATTCATGTCCAGCCATATTTTCGAGGAGATTGAAGAGGTCTGTGACGTGGCGGCGATTATCCACAAGGGAAAAGTCGTGGAGACGGTGGATATTGACCAGATAAGAAATCCGGAAAATAAATGGTTTGGCATTACGTTCAATACCGCATGGGACAGGGCTGATTTTGTGGACAGATTCCGGTTTGACACCGTGAAGATTGTAGGCGGGCGTTCCTGTGAGGTGACGGTTCCTGTCAGGGATATCGTAATCCTGCTGCAGCATTTGAAGGGGTATCTGATTTGTGAGTTTCAGGAGAAGCACACGACCCTTGAGACTTATTTTAAAGAGGCGATTCGTAAAGGAGAGTGACAGGGATGAAAACAACAAAATTATTTTCAAGGCCGCTGTTTGGGCAAGATATCAGGAGTTTCTGGTTTTTTGCCTTGGCGGTGGTCCTGGTTATGTCGATGATGAGCTGTGTGGTAACGATTGCGATTGACGCCATCCAGACGGATCTTGCAGGCAGTGCAGATACGGCGATGGTTGAGAGGATGGCAAAAATGGGAATTCAGGTTCCGCAGATGGACCCAAGCGTCATCCTTGACACGATGTATTACAAGGTTATCGTACTGATTCCTATCTTCCTGTTGGTAGTCGCAGCGTCCAATGCCCTGATTGCCGCGCAGGTGGACGACGGTTCGATGGCGTATATCCTGTCTACCCCAACGGAGCGCGGGGCGGTGGCATTTACCCATATGGTATTCATGTTGTTGGTTCCGTTGGTGGTAACAGGGATTGTCTGCGGAGTCAAATGTGTGCTGAATGAACAGATTGCGGGGGATGCCGATGTGGCTGCTACCGTGGTTAAGTTTGCCGGGATGTATGTCCTGGTGGAAGCGGTTGCGGCAATCTGTTATCTGGGAAGCTGCCTGTTCAACCATAACAGCAGGGCGCTTACGTTTGGCGGAGGGATTACGGTCTGGTGTTTTATCGCTTCCTTGCTTGGCGTGTTCGGGTCTGATAAGCTGGTGGAGATGGGCGTGGGGATTGAACAGCTTGACATCTTTAACCAGCTGACGCTTGTAGGGCTTCTGGATATCACTGCCATGGAGACGGTGGGAAGCGATGCGGTGAATTATGATTTTGTCTGGAAACTGGGGGTTCTTGCCGGTGTGGCCGTAGTGGCTTATGGGGTGGGGGCGCTGAGATTCTGGAAGAAGGACTTGCCGCTATAGAAAAAGAAAAGGGATGCCGTAAGATGGCACCCCTTTCTTCTTATCGGCATACGTCTGCCGGAACCCATGGATGGCTAGTTCAACTTTATTCCTTTGAACAAATCTCCTAAGCTGGTTCCGATGCTCTCAGACTTAGGAATGTTCACTTTTTCAACCGGCTCTTCTTTTACTTCTTCAAGGGCTTTCATGCTGAGGCTGATCTTGCCGTCTTTCAGCCCGATGATTTTCACCTTTACTTCATCGCCTGTGTTCAGCACATCCTTAGGAGACTTCACGCGCTTCTGGCTGATCTGAGAAACATGGACCAGGCCGGACAGCCCGTCTTCGAGACGGATAAATGCGCCATAGTTCTGAATGCTCTCTACCGTTCCGCTTACAACGCTTCCAATCTTCACATTGGCGATTCTTTCTTCCATGGCTTTCTTCTCTTTTTCCTTGAGGATCTCCCGGGCAGAGAGTACCAGACGCTCGCTTGCCTGATCCACTTCAATGACTTTTACCTCGATATCCTTGAGGAGATAAGTCTCAAGGTCTTCGATGTAGGACAGGGACAGCCTGGATGCGGGGATGAATCCGCGCAGCCCTTCGACCATGGCGATTGCGCCGCCGTTCACGATCCCCTCGACCTTAACGGGGAGAACGGTTCCTTTTTCTTTGTAGGATGCTACGAGATTCCAGGGATTGGCATCGTCAAAATGTTCCTCAAAGTCTGCCATGGTTTCTTCCGTGTTGCTGATGGCAGCTTCCGCTGCTGTTTCTTGTAATAATTCTTCACTCATAGTATCTATTCCCTTTCGCTAGCAAGACTTGTACGTCGTCACATACCATTCCAAGTATCATGCGTCACCAGCCTGCGGGCTGACAACCTGTGCAGGTATCAGCGTACTTTTTTAATTATAACATAAAATTAACAAAAATGTTCAAAGAAAAAATAAAATATGGATATTTCATGAAAATTTATGGTTGACGAAAGCTGTAAAAGATGGCACTCTTATTATTAGAAGCGAAAGAAATCTGATTTTGGGGAAGTGATAACAATGGGAAAGAAGACAGGAAAAGTATATGTTGTGGGGCATAAGAATCCGGATACAGACTCGATTTGTTCTGCGATTGCCTATGCCAATCTGAAGAAAGAGATGACAGGCGATGAGTATGTGGCAAAAAGGGCGGGGCAGATTAATGAAGAGACGCTCTATGTGCTCAAGCGGTTCAAGGTAGCTGCGCCGGAGCTTCTGTCCAACGTGAAATTGCAGGTGAAAGATATTGACATACATAAGATAGAAGGCGTAGATCCGAACGTGTCGATTAAGGCCACTTGGGAGAAGATGAAGGAGCAGAATGTCAAGACCCTTCCAATCTTGAAGGATGAGGAACTGGTGGGAGTAATCTCGACGGGGGATATCGCAACTTCATATATGGATGTGTATGACAGCAATATTTTGTCTGAGGCAAAGACGCAGTATAAGAATATTGTGGAGACGCTGGATGGGACGCTGATCTGCGGGAATGAGCACGGATATTTTACCAGAGGGAAGGTGACGGTGGGAGCATCCAGCCCGGAGCTGATGGAGGAGTTTATCGAGAAGGACGATCTGGTTATTTTGAGCAATCGGTACGAGTCTCAGGCGTGTGCCGTGGATATTGACGTAAGCTGCCTTGTGGTGTGCCAGGGGGCGGAAGTGTCAAAAAGGCTGATTAAGAGAGCCGAGGAGCAGAGTATTGTGATTATCAGTACGCCCCATGATACTTATACGGTAGCGCGGCTGATTAACCAGAGTATCCCGGTAAAGCATTTTATGACGAAGGCGCCGCTTATGACCTTCCGCATGACAGATTATGTGGATGATATCAAGGATTCTATGACGAAGAAGAAGTTCAGAGATTTCCCGATTCTTGACCGGCACGGCCGCTTCAAAGGGTTTATTTCCAGACGGCGTTTTCTGGATGTGAGTAAGAAACGGGTGATTCTGGTAGACCATAATGAGAAATCCCAGGCGGTGGACGGGATTGAAGAAGCGGAGATCGTGGAAATCATCGACCATCACAGGCTTGGCAGTATTGAGACTATGGGTCCTGTGTTCTTCCGCAACCAGCCTGTGGGATGTACGGCGACCATCGTTTACCAGATGTACGAGGAGTGTGGGGTGAAGATTACGCCGACGATTGCAGGCCTGCTCTGTTCCGCAATTATCTCGGATACCCTGCTGTTCCGTTCGCCTACCTGTACCCAGGTGGACGAGAAGGCGGCGAAGAAGCTGGCGAAACTGGCGGATATCAACTTGGAGCAGATGGCGGGAGAGATGTTCAAGGCTGGAAGCAGCCTTACTGGAAAGAGTGCGGATGAGATCTGTTTCCAGGATTTTAAGCAGTTCACGGTCAACGACGTGGTGTTCGGCGTAGGGCAGATTAATTCCATGAATAAGGATGAGCTAAAGGAAATACGGGAAGTATTGACGCCTCATCTGCCGGAGGTACTGAAATCGAATAACCTCCAGATGGTTTATTTCATGCTGACAGATATTCTGGATGAATCCACGGAACTGCTCTGCGTGGGGAATAATGCGAAGGAATATATTATCGACGCGTTTGACCTTGGGGAGGACACGGATAAGGTGGTGCTAAAAGGTGTGGTTTCCAGGAAAAAGCAGTTGATTCCTACGTTAGTCGGGACATTGCAGCAGTAAATTTATGGGCAGGGAAGATGCTTTTAAGCGGCAAAAGCTGAATGAGAAGGAGGAGACGGAACATGGAAATATCAGAAAACAGGCAGGTTTGGAAGCCGGGGAATATGCTGTACCCGCTTCCTGCCGTGATGGTAAGCGCAGCGGATAGGAAGGGAAATGCGAATATCCTGACGGTGGCATGGACAGGGACGGTCTGTTCTGACCCTGCCATGCTCTACATTTCCGTAAGGCCGGAGCGTTTTTCTTACCCTATGATTCGGGAGACAGGGGAATTTGTGGTTAACCTGACTACAGAGAAACTTGGCTTTGCCGCGGACTGGTGCGGCGTGAAGTCCGGCAGGGATGTGGACAAATGGAAGGAGATGAAGCTGACGAAGGGCGGTGCGGCGAAGCTTTCCTATGCCCCGGTGATTCTGGAAAGCCCGGTCAATATTGAGTGCAAGGTGACGGAAGTGAAGGAGCTTGGCTCTCATGATATGTTCCTTGCACAGGTTGTGGCAGTTCAGGTGGATGAAAAATATATGAAGAAGGACGGGAAGTTTGAGTTGAATTCCACAGGGCTTCTTACGTATTCCCATGGAGAGTACTTTGGGCTTGGGAAGGAGCTTGGCCGGTTTGGGTTTAGCGTAAAGAAACGTTAGCACATTATTGCATTTTCCTGTATCCCCCCTACATACATTAGTAAGGAAGGGGATCGTAATCTGAGGTAATGTGGATATGAAAAAACGGGAATACTGTAAGATATTGATTCTGTGCGGTGTGCTCTATATGTTCTGTCTGTTTCATTTTCTGGGAATTTCGCTGGGCGGCAATGGCGCCGGAGGGCAGAGGGCAGACAGTAAGGAGGCGGTGAAGAAGACGGTAGATGAGGATGAGGCTTCTGTGGACAAAGTGGCGCCCCAGATTGCCATCACCTTTGACGACGGCCCTAGCGCAGGCTGTACGGGGCGGCTGTTGGACGGGTTGAAGGAGAGGGGAATCAAGGGAACGTTTTTCCTTATCGGAAAGAATGCCGAGGAGAACCCCAAGCTGGTTAAGCGCCTTGACGAGGAGGGACATCTGATTGGGAACCACACTTACAGCCATGTAGAGATTACCAAGCTGTCGGATGAGGATGCGAAGAAGGAGATTATGGAGACGGACCGTGTGATCAGCGCCATCACAGGGAAACATGTGGAGTACATGCGTCCGCCTTTCGGGCTTTGGCAGGATGAACTGGAGGAAGAGCTGGACGTAATGCCGGTGATGTGGAGTATCGACCCGTTGGACTGGACCACGAAGAATGTGGAAGAGATTGTGAATAAGGTAGTGTCGGAAGCGGAGGATCACGATATTATCCTGCTGCACGACTGTTATGATACCAGTGTGGACGCTGCCCTTAGGATTGTGGATATTTTGATGAAGAAGGGATTTGAATTTGTGACGGTGGATGAGCTGCTTATGGATTAATGTAAGGGCGGTTTCATTCAAAAGACTGTGAGACAGGAGAGAAGGGGAATGGGGAATGAATTTGCCAGAACAGAATTATTGCTGGGGAGCGGCGGGCTAAGCCGCCTTCGGGAGGCTTCCGTCATGGTGTTAGGCTTAGGAGGCGTGGGTTCCCATTGCACCGAGGCTCTGGCCAGGAGCGGCGTCGGAAAATTGATTTTAGTGGATCATGACAAGGTTTCCATCTCGAATATTAATCGTCAGTCCATTGCCCTGCACAGCACTGTGGGGCAGTATAAGACCAGGGTGATGAGGGAGAAGATTGCAGACATCAGTCCCCAGACGGAGGTTGTCACCTATGAATGTTTCGTGCTGCCGGAGAATATCGGGGAGATTTTTGCGCAGAAACCGGATTATATCGTTGATGCGATTGATACGGTGACGGCAAAGCTTGCCCTGGCAGAGAGGGCGCTTGCATCTGGGATTCCGATCATCAGCAGTATGGGGACCGGCAATAAACTCCACGGGGAGCTGTTTGAGATTACGGATATCAGTAAGACCAACGTGTGCCCGCTGTGCAAGGTAATGAGAAAAGAGCTGCGGGCAAGGGGCATTGAACATTTGAAAGTATTGTACTCGCCGGAGAAGCCGGTTTCTGTGCCGGCGTCCTTTCCTGGGGAAGCAGGCGAGGCGAAGACGGAAAACCCGCGGGAGGGGAGAAGACGGGCTGTTCCCGGCAGTGTTTCCTTTGTCCCTCCCGTGGCGGGGCTTTTGATTGCCGGAGAGGTTATCCGGGAGATTGCCGGCAGATAGGGCAGAGGGAGAGAATCTGATTATGGATTTATTTGAATATGCAAGAGAGAAGAATATGGACAGGGAGGCGCCGCTTGCATCCAGGCTGCGCCCTGTGACCCTTGACGAAGTGGTGGGGCAGCAGCATATCATCGGGAAGGATAAGCTTCTGTACCGCGCCATTAAGGCGGATAAGTTAAGCTCCATTATCTTTTACGGGCCGCCGGGGACGGGGAAGACGACCCTTGCAAAGGTGATTGCCAATACGACCAGCGCAGAGTTTAGCCAGATTAATGCGACGGTGGCAGGGAAGAAGGATATGGAAGCCGTGGTGCAGCAGGCGAAGGAGACGCTGGGCATGTACCAGAAGCGGACGATTCTGTTTGTAGATGAGATTCACAGATTCAATAAGGGGCAGCAGGACTATCTCCTTCCATTTGTGGAGGATGGGACGGTTATCCTCATAGGGGCGACCACGGAGAACCCGTATTTTGAGGTAAATGGCGCCCTGATTTCTAGATCCAGCATCTTTGAACTGCATCCTCTGGATAAGGAGGACATCAAGACGGTGCTTAGGCGGGCGGTCTATGACGTGGAAAAGGGCATGGGGAGCTACGATGCGGAAATAGATGACGATGCGCTGGAATTCCTGGCAGATATTTCCGGAGGGGACGCCAGGAATGCCCTGAATGCCGTGGAGCTTGGGATATTGACGACGGACCGGGGTGCGGACGGCAAGATTCATATCACTCTGGAGGTAGCGTCGGAGTGTATCCAGAAGCGTGTGGTGCGTTATGACAAGACGGGGGACAACCATTACGATACAATTTCTGCATTTATCAAAAGTATGCGGGGGTCCGACCCGGATGCAGCGGTCTATTATCTTGCGAAAATGCTGTATGCGGGGGAGGATATTAAGTTTATAGCCAGAAGGATTATGATTTGTGCCTCTGAGGATGTGGGAAATGCAGACCCTATGGCTCTTACCGTGGCGGTGTCAGCGGCACAGGCGGTGGAGCGAATTGGGATGCCGGAGGCGCAGATTATCTTGTCTCAGGCAGTTTTGTATGTGGCGACGGCGCCTAAGAGTAATTCGGCATGTAATGCTGTTTTCGCCGCATTGGAAAATGTAAAGAGCCATAAAACTACGGTTCCGGCCCATTTGCAGGATGCCCATTATAAAGGCTCAAAGAAACTTGGACATGGGATTGGGTATCGGTATGCCCATGACTATCCCAACCATTATGTAAAGCAGCAGTATCTTCCCGATGAGATTCGGGACGCAAGGTTCTATGAGCCGGGGATCAACGGGCATGAGAAGGAAATCCGGGAGTGGATGGAATTTATCCGGGAATCCGCTCAGTAGCAAGGAGGGGTTTACATTTTATATCTGAGAGAGTATAATCGAAGCATAGAAGCAGAGCGTTTCCGTAAAGCCCTGTGCGGCGGCGAAAGCCGGGATGTGCAGGAAAGATGCCGGGGCGTTCTTATATTTAGGAGGGAATATAACAATGAAAGTGTATGACGCAGTAAAAAAAGAAGAAGTAGAAGTAAATGGAACCAAGGGCCTGATTGACATTATGCGGGATGGCCGTCAGGTAGATCTTTATCTGAAGGAGAAGAAGTCGGATGCGGACGGCTACATGAGCTGGGATGTGGAACATTGGTCCAGTATTGATGTTAAGAGGTTCATCCGCTGCTATTCTTTGGAGGGACGAGTATTGGGGGAGTCTACCGGGCATAATATCTATGACTTGGAGAATGAGTTTAAGCCGGAGGAAGCGGCAAAGATTGAGTTGAGCTAATTTACATACGGATATGGGGAAGATGTATCTAAAGAGTTCAGTACATGGATTAATGTTTTATAAGCTGGGAGATGGATTTTCATGGAAATAGGTTTTTGTACAAATAATTATGTGAATACCTATAATAATAAGAGTGTCAAAAACAAAAAGTCATTTGATGGACTGGACATTCTGGGATCGGAAGCGCCAAATGAAGTGAAAGAAGCCTGGAATAAAGCGGAGAAAGAATGTGGTATAAATGGGTATGGGTATGGAGTGAATTCAGGAGGCAAGCTTACGTGCCTTACGAGTCTGTTTGCCATGTCATTGGTGAGCGCTTATAATGGTGGAGGACGTGATATCCTGGGGAATACTGTGTATTCAGCAAAAGCAGCGGTTCAAAAGGCGCTTGACAGTTTAGGAATACCTCAGGATAGTAAAGAAAAAAAGGAGAAGTTTTTTTACGAATCTTTTTTGCGTTTTTTAAACTAAGATACAAATTTGGGTAGGGTAAAACGATTTGTGAAAAAATCGAACCTCTTTCCTTGGTGTTGACCAATTATATTTTCTTACAGGAACCCGGTGAAGGCTGAATTAAACGGGCTTTCAGCCTTCACCGGATTTCTGACTATTTTGATCGTCTAAGCCAAAGAATGGCGTTTTTCTATGAGCAGCTCTAAAACGCGCATAATTACCAAATCTTGAAAGATTCTTCGATTTCCCATAATCCCTTGTATATGTCGCGGATTTCATGATCGGAAAGTTCTTGATGTATGCAGTACATCCATGACTGGTTGCTTTCGTATATAAATGGAATCTCTTCCCCATCTTTGTTTTCCATCGTTGTAATATACACGTCCGGTTCTAGTGTGCTGACACATTTTTTGGCGTCCCGAAAAGCATGCCCCTGAGGGGCGGGCGGACTATCGTCCGACAAAGTATAAAAAAAATATAAAGAGTGTTGACAAAAGAAATGGGGAGTGATACATTAATAGTCGAAGATATTAGCACTCAAAAATGTAGAGTGCTAACAGAAGAATCCGAAAGGAGGAAGCAGACCGTGACAGAACACAGCCTTAGTGACCGCAAGATGAAGATTCTGCATGCAGTCATCCAGAATTATCTCGAGACGGGCGAACCTGTGGGCTCCAGGACGATTTCCAAGTATACGGATTTGAATTTGAGTTCCGCAACGATCCGCAACGAGATGGCTGATCTGGAAGAACTTGGATACATCATGCAGCCGCACACATCGGCGGGACGGATTCCTTCGGATAAGGGTTACAGGCTTTATGTAGATATGCTGATGGAGGAGAAGGAGCAGGAACTCAATGAGATGCAGGAGCAGATGCTTGACAAGGCAGACCGGATGGAACAGCTCCTCAAGCAGGCAGCGAGAGTTTTGGCAAGCAATACGAATTATGCCACCATGGTTTCCACTCCTATGAATAACGCGAATAAGATTAAGTTTATCCAGTTATCTATGGTGGACGCGGAACAGGTGATTGCGGTAATCGTACTTGGCGGCAATGTAATTAAGAGTAAGATTATCCGTGTGGATGAGGCTCTAAGCAATGAGAATCTGTTGAAGCTGAATATGCTCCTTAATACGACGCTGAATGGCATGTCCATTGAAGAGATCAATCTGGGATTGATTGCAAGGCTGAAAGAACAGGCAGGAATACACAGCAGCGTAATCAGTAATGTATTGGATGCAGTGGCGGATGCGATTCAGATAGATGAGGATATGCAGATCTACACGAGCGGTGCGACGAATATTTTTAAGTATCCAGAACTCAGCGATAACCAGAGCGCACAGGAGATTATCAATGCGTTTGAGGAAAAGCAGCAGTTGACGGAACTAGTGACACAGACACTAGCGAAGGATGACAATACCGGAATTCAGGTATACATTGGAGATGAGACCCCGGTTCAGACGATGAAAGACTGCAGCGTTGTTACCGCAACTTATGAATTAGGTGACGGCATGAAGGGAACGATAGGTATTATCGGACCAAAGAGAATGGATTATGAACATGTATTAAAGTCAATGAAAAGGCTCCAGAACGAGCTGGATCAGATGTTTCATAAAAAAGAATAGAAAGGTGGAATAACCCTTGGAGAAGCATAAGGAGAAAAGCCAGGAAGAGATGGTAAAAGAAGCCGTAGAGGAAGCGAAGAAAGCAGCAGAGGAGTCAAAAAGTTCCAAGGCGGCAGACGAGGCAGAACCTAAGGACGGCTGTGAAGACGAGACAACAGAGAATGCCGAAGGACAGGAGGGCTGCGAAGACGGCGAAGACGCAGAAGCCCAAGACCAGGAAGGGGATGTGAAAGACGGAGAGAACGGTCAGAAATCCGGGAAGAAGTTCTTTGGAAAGAAGCCCAAGAAGGATAAGAAAGACGAGAAGATTGAAGAGCTGACAGACCGGCTCACCCGTCAGATGGCAGAGTTTGATAACTTCCGCAAGCGTACGGATAAGGAGAAGTCCCAGATGTACGAGATAGGTGCGAAAGATATCATAGATAAGATTCTTCCGGTAGTTGACAATTTCGAGCGAGGGCTTGGGGCTGTCAAGGAGGAGGAAAAGGAAGATCCCTTTATTCAGGGGATGGAGAAGGTGTATAAGCAATTAATGACCACGTTAGAGAGCGCAGGAGTCAAGCCGATTGAGGCAGTGGGGCAGGAATTCAACCCAGATTTCCACAACGCGGTGATGCATGTGGAGGATGAGAATTTCGGTGAGAACACGGTAGCTGAGGAATTCCAGAAAGGCTACATGTACCGCGATTCCGTAGTAAGGCACAGCATGGTCAAAGTAGCAAATTAACAGGAGGAAATAAAAATGGGCAAAATCATAGGTATTGACTTAGGTACAACAAACAGTTGTGTGGCAGTTATGGAAGGTGGCCAGCCGACGGTCATCGCAAATACAGAAGGCGCAAGGACCACACCGTCCGTAGTGGCATTTTCCAAGACGGGAGAGCGTCTGGTAGGCGAGCCTGCAAAGCGTCAGGCGGTGACAAACGCAGAGAGAACCATTTCTTCAATCAAGAGAGAGATGGGAAGCGATTTCAGAGTGACCATCGATGAGAAGAAGTATTCTCCGCAGGAGATTTCAGCGATGATTCTCCAGAAGTTAAAGGCAGACGCAGAAGGTTATCTGGGCGAGAAGGTAACAGAAGCGGTTATCACTGTACCTGCTTATTTCAATGATGCACAGCGTCAGGCAACCAAGGATGCCGGTAAGATTGCGGGCTTAGATGTGAAGCGTATCATCAATGAGCCTACGGCGGCGGCGCTTGCATATGGCCTTGACAACGAGAAAGAGCAGAAGATTATGGTCTATGACTTAGGAGGCGGTACGTTCGACGTTTCCGTCATCGAGATTGGCGACGGCGTCATCGAAGTATTATCTACGGCAGGAAATAACCGTCTTGGCGGAGATGACTTTGACCAGAAACTTACGGACTATATGATCGCAGAATTCAAGAAGCAGGAAAGCGTGGATTTATCTACGGATAAGATGGCGCTCCAGAGATTAAAAGAAGCGGCAGAGAAGGCGAAGAAAGAGCTGTCTTCCGCAACCACAACGAATATCAACCTGCCATTTATCACAGCGACGGCAGAAGGACCGAAGCATTTCGATATGAACCTGACAAGGGCGAAGTTCGACGAACTGACCCATGACCTTGTTGAGAAGACTTCCGAGCCGGTGAAGAGAGCGCTTTCCGATGCTGGAATCAACGCTTCCGAGCTTGGCCAGGTATTGCTGGTAGGCGGTTCTACACGTATCCCGGCAGTACAGGAGGAAGTAAAGAGGCTAACAGGAAAAGAGCCTAGCAAATCTCTGAACCCAGATGAGTGTGTAGCCCTCGGCGCGTCCGTACAGGGTGGAAAGCTTGCAGGAGACGCAGGCGCAGGAGACATCCTTCTTCTGGACGTAACTCCGCTGTCACTGTCTATTGAGACGATGGGCGGTGTTGCCACAAGGCTGATTGAGAGAAATACTACAATCCCGACTAAGAAGAGCCAGATCTTCTCAACGGCGGCAGATAACCAGACAGCCGTTGATATCAACGTTGTACAGGGCGAGAGACAGTTCGCAAGAGACAACAAGTCCCTTGGACAGTTCAGGCTGGACGGAATCGCACCGGCTCCGCGTGGAGTACCGCAGATTGAGGTTACGTTCGATATTGATGCCAATGGTATCGTAAATGTTTCCGCAAAGGATCTTGGAACCGGCAAAGAGCAGCATATCACGATTACAGCAGGCTCCAACATGTCAGATGAAGATATCGACAAGGCCGTAAAAGAAGCGGCGGCTTTCGAGGCTCAGGATAAGAAGCGCAAAGAGGGAATCGATGCTAAGAATGAGGCGGATTCCATGCTGTTCCAGACAGAGAAGGCATTAGGCGAGGTCGGAGATAAGATTGACGCTTCAGACAGGGCGGCAGTAGAGGCTGACTGCAAGGCATTAAAAGAGATTCTTGAGAAGGTCAATATGGACGATATGACGGATGCGCAGATTGCTGAGATTAAGGCGGCAAAAGAGAAATTAATGGGAAGCGCGCAGAAGGTATTTACCAAGATGTATGAGCAGGCTGGCCAAGCGGCACAGGGAGCAGACCCGAATATGGGAGCAGGCCCGAACCCGGGAGCAGGCCCGGCTCCGGAAGGATTCCAGGGAGATGATGTTGTAGACGGAGATTACAAAGAGGTTTAAAGTCCGCAGTTCATCCGGATTTATACAGGTAATTATGGGGAAATATAAGATTTCCCCATAATTACCTGATATAACGTTTATAAAACAGTAAGTATATACCGGAATATGCTGTAACATGCTGTCAGACTTTGGCTGTCAGCAGGTTTTTGCGTGAGGAAAGAAAGGGAGAAACAATGGCAGAATCAAAGAGAGATTATTATGAGGTGCTGGGCGTCAGCAAAGACGCTGACGACGCAACTCTCAAAAAAGCATACAGACAGGTTGCCAAGAAGTACCACCCTGATATGAATCCTGGAGATGCGGAAGCCGAGAAGAAGTTCAAGGAGGCTTCAGAGGCTTATGCAGTGTTGAGCGATCCGGATAAACGGCGCCAGTACGATCAGTTCGGCCACGCAGCATTTGAAGGCGGCGCAGGAGGCGCGGGCGGCTTTGATTTCTCCGGCATGGATATGGGGGATATTTTCAGCGATCTGTTCGGGGACTTTTTTGGCGGCGGCCGGCGTAGTGCGGATACAAACGGGCCCAGACGCGGGGCGAATCTGCGCGCAAGCGTGCGCGTGACTTTTGAGGAAGCGGTATTCGGCTGCGAAAAGGAGTTGGAAATCGTGTTAAAGGACGAGTGTGCAAATTGCCACGGTACCGGCGCGAAGCCGGGTACGTCTCCGGAAACCTGCAGCAAGTGCGGCGGCAGAGGAAAAGTGATGTACACGCAGCAGTCTTTGTTCGGCACGGTGCAGAATGTGCAGACTTGTCCGGAGTGTAACGGTTCGGGCAAGGTCGTAAAAGAAAAATGCACAAGCTGCCGGGGAAGCGGCTATATCGCGTCAAAGAAACGGATCAAGGTTACCATCCCCGCCGGAATCGACGACGGACAGAGCGTGCGTATCCGCGATAAGGGCGAACCGGGCAGAAACGGCGGGCCAAGGGGCGATTTGTTAGTAGAAGTAGTCGTATCAAGGCATCCGATTTTCCAGAGGCAGGATATGAATATTTATTCCACTGCGCCGATTTCGTTTGCGCAGGCGGCGCTTGGCGGCGAAGTGCGCATCAATACGGTAGACGGCGACGTATTATACGAAGTAAAACCCGGAACGCAGACCGATACCAGGATACGGCTGAAGGGGAAAGGAGTCCCGTCGCTGCGCAGCAAATCCGTACGCGGGGATCATTACGTGACGCTTGTCGTACAGGTTCCGACAGGGTTAAACGAAGCGGCAAAAGACGCCCTGCGCAAATTTGACGCGGAATCCGGCAATTCCCTGCATTCAGATACCAAAAAAGCAGAAAAGCCAAAGAGAAAAAGTTTTAAAGAAAAGCTAAAGGAATCCCTGGAGGATTTATAACAGCAATAAATAGTACTATTTTCCTATTGTTGGCCGTTTACGTTTGATGTATTCTTAGCATAACCTTGTCAAAGGCCGAATGGCCAAAAAGGGATGCCCGGAGGGTATAACCTTGTCAAAGGCCGAATGGCCAAAACGGATGATAAGCAAGCCAACATATTTAGGAAGCGTTGCGGCGGAAAGGGAACAGGGATATGGGTCAGGCTTATGTGGCGACAGAAGAAGCGTTTAGGATTGTTTCGGAATGGCGTCTGCAGAAAACGGTTGGAAGAGGTACAAATGAACTGGTAGTCTCCGAAGAACGAGACGAGTTAAAGCGGCAGCAGCAGCTTCTCGAGCAGGAGCGGCAGGAATTTTTGCGTGCCAAGTCATTTGAAGAAAAACGTCTGGCGCGGGAAAAGCGTATCTTTGATATGGAATGGAAGATGCTTGAGGAGGAATGGCGCAGGCTGGCGGTTGAAAAGGAACGTATGGGTTACAAACAGTCTTCTGCGCACGGCGCCAGGGACAACGATTCGGGAAATGCAGAACGCGCCATGCCAAGCGATGTGACCGTCTCCGTTTTTTTCAGCGGTGTAAAAAATTTGCGTACATTAAGGAAACGTTACCGGGATTTGATCAAAATTTTCCATCCGGACAACGTGTCGGGAGATACCGGCGTACTTCAGAAAATCAACGAAGAATATGAAACCTTAAAGCGAAAGATTGAGAGAAACAGATAACCGGAAAGTCTGCCAGCGGCATGGCAGGCTTTTTGTGGGTTTTGCAATTTTTTGGAGGGGAGAACTGTATATGAAGTGGAATAAATATACGATAAAGACGACTACACAGGCAGAAGATTTCTTAAGCGCCATGCTGGATGAACTTGGGATAGAGGGAATTGAAATTGAGAACAATATTCCGCTTGGGGAAGCGGATATGGCGAAGATGTTTATTGATTTTTTGCCGGAACTTCCGCCGGACGACGGGACAAGCTATGTCAGCTTTTATCTGGAGGACGGCGGGGATCACCATGCGCTGTTAAAAAGGGTGGCGGACGGCATTGAGCAGCAGCGGCAGTTTGTAGACGTCGGGGAAGGCGGCATTACTTCGAGTGACACGCAGGATATCGACTGGATCAATAACTGGAAAACATATTTCCATGCGTTCGCCATCGGGGATATTTTGATCAAACCGACCTGGGAGCCTTTGGAAGAGGAAAACCGCGATAAAATTTTAATTGAAATCGATCCGGGCGTTTCATTTGGGACAGGAAAACATGAAACCACGCAGCTTTGCATCCGGCAGCTTTTAAAATATGTAAAAGGGCGGCAAAGGGTGCTCGATATAGGTTGCGGCAGCGGTATTTTATCGATTGTGGCGTTAAAGTTAGGGGCGGCTTCGGTTACCGGGACAGATCTGGACGAAAGCTGTATTGTGTCCACAAAAGAAAATATGAAGATCAACCGCCTGCCTGAGGAGCAGGGAACGTTTTATGTGGGAAATCTCATAGACGATACGGAACTTTTGGAAAAAGTAGGAACGGAATGTTACGACATTGCGGTCGCTAATATTCTTGCGGATGTCATTATCCCCATGGCAAAGGCGATTCCGGCCAGGCTGAAACCCGGCGGTATTTTTATTACATCCGGCATTATAGATTTTAAGGAAGAGGAAGTAAAAAAAGCCATAGAAGATGCCGGTTTCAAGATAATTGAGATTAACCGCGACGGGGAATGGGTAAATATCACGGCTCAAAAAGAGTAATTAGGATTAAGAAAAGGATTGGGATTATGTATCAGTTTTTTGTGCCAGACGCCCAAGTTGGAAGAGAATTTATTACGATTACCGGCGCGGACGTCAATCACATCAAACATGTGCTCCGCATGAAGCCCGGAGAAAAAATCCGTGTCAGCAGCGGGGGCGGAGCAGATTTTTTATGTGAAATTTCCGAATTGTCCGATACGTTTGTACAGGCGGATATTTTAAAAGAAGACGCTCCGTCTACGGAGCTGCCCGGCAGGATCTATCTGTTTCAGGGGCTTCCGAAGAAAGACCGCATGGAGACGGTAATCGAGAAAGCGGTGGAATTGGGGGTCTATGAAATTATTCCGGTGGCAATGCGTTACTGCGTTGTGAAATTAGACGCCAAAAAACGTGCGGCAAAGGTGGAACGCTGGCAGAAATTAGCGGAAGCTGCGGCAAAGCAGTCGAAGCGCAGCATCATTCCAAAGATCCATCCGGTAATGGAATTTAAAGAAGCTGCGTCATATGCCCTAAACTGCGACGTGCGCCTTGTCCCTTATGAGAACAAAGAGGGGATGGAGGCGACATGGGAAGCGTTTGACGCGGTAAAGCCCGGCAATTCCATCAGCGTTATGATTGGGCCGGAGGGAGGATTTTGCGAAGAAGAGATTGCGCTCGTGTCGGAAACGATGCGGTTAGTTTCTCTGGGAAAACGGATTTTGAGGACAGATACGGCCGGAATTGCCGTTTTGTCTATGCTGATGCTAAAACTGGAAATGAGGTAGAATATGGAAGCATATCTGGATAATTCCGCAACGACAAAATGCAGCGGGCGGGCGGCGGAACTGATGATGCGGCTTTTGACGGAGGAGTACGGCAACCCTTCTTCCCTGCACGGCATGGGCGCGCTGGCGGAAAAATATATCAGGGAAGCCAAGAAAAAGATTGCAAAAACATTAAAGGCCGGGGAATCGGAACTGATATTCACATCCGGAGGCACAGAGTCGAATAACCTGGCGATTTTTGGGAGCGTATGGGCGAACCGGCGTGCGGGAAACGAAATTATTACCACTGCCATAGAGCACCCGTCGGTGCTGCAGCCGTTTCGGCAGTTAGAAGAACTTGGGTACCGCGTCGCGTACCTTCCGGTAGACGCATCCGGGACGGTCTGCCTTAACGCGCTTTCGGACGCTTTGAGCAGGCAGACAATTCTTGTTTCCATTATGCATGTAAACAACGAAATCGGTACGATTGAGCCGGTAGAAGAGGCGGCGGCGCTTATCCGCGAAAAAGCCCCGAACGCCCTGTTTCATGTAGACGCGATCCAGTCTTACGGCAAGCTTCGGATCCATCCGAAAAAATCCGGCATCGATCTGCTTTCGGTAAGCGGGCATAAAATCCACGGGCCAAAAGGCGTCGGCTTTTTATATGTCCGGGATAAGGCGAAGGTAAAACCGATTCTGCTTGGCGGCGGGCAGCAGGGCGGAATGCGTTCCGGGACGGAAAACGTCCCGGCCATTGCAGGGCTGGGCGAAGCCGCGGCGCAGGCATATGAAAACCTGGAAGCAAAAACAGAAGCCATGTATGCCCTGCGGGACTATTTTATCCGGGAAATCCTTCAAATTCCCGGCGTAACGGTCAATGGGGCGTCCGCGGAACAGTCGGCCCCGCATATTGTAAGCGTCAGCGTAGAGGGCGTCAGGAGCGAAGTGCTGCTGCATTCCCTGGAGGAAAAAGGCGTTTATGTGTCCGCAGGGAGCGCCTGTTCGTCCAATAAGCCGTCGGTCAGCAAAACGCTTACGGCAATCGGCCTGAAAAAAGAACGGATAGAAGGCACGGTGCGTTTTAGTTTTTGCACCTGCACAACAAAGGAGGAAGTGGAATATGCGCTGGCGCAGCTGGCGGAAATCATTCCCTTCCGCAGAAAGTTTACGAGGAAATAAGCGATGTACAAATCATTTTTAATAAAATACGGGGAAATTGCCATAAAGGGCAAAAACCGGTATCTGTTTGAAGAGGCGCTTGTCAGGCAAATCAGGTATGCCCTTGAGCCGGTGGAAGGGGAATTTGCAGTGCGCCGCCTGCAGGGAAGGATTTATGTGGACGCGCTGGGGACGTACGATTATGACGAGGTGACAGAAGCGCTTTCCCGCGTGTTTGGGATTGTCGGGATTTGCCCGGTGGTACTGACAGAGGACGAAGGGTTTGACGCGCTCGTAAAAGACGTGTGCGCGTATATGCAAAAGGTTTATCCGGATAAGAATAAGACGTTTAAAGTGCATGCCAGAAGAGCCAGGAAAAATTATCCGATGGATTCGATGGAACTAAATGCCGCCTTAGGAGAAAAGCTGTTGTCGGCATTTCCCAACCTGAAAGTGGACGTCCATCACCCGGATATCCTTTTGTGCGTGGAAATCCGCGAAAAAATCAATATTTATTCGGTTGAAATCCCAGGCCCCGGGGGGATGCCGGTCGGCACAAACGGGCGCGCAATGCTTCTGCTTTCCGGAGGGATTGACAGCCCCGTGGCAGGTTATATGACGGCGAAAAGAGGCGTGGCGATCGACGCAGTTTATTTCCATGCGCCGCCGTATACAAGCGAGCGTGCAAAACAAAAGGTGGTGGATCTGGCCGCTGTTATATCCCGTTATACAGGAAAAATCCGGCTGCATGTCGTGAATTTTACGGATATTCAGCTTATGATATACGAACAGTGCCCCCATGCGGAACTGACGATTATTATGCGCCGTTATATGATGCGGATTGCGGAGCAGTTTGCCGTATCGGACGATTGTCTCGGGCTTATTACCGGGGAAAGCATCGGGCAGGTGGCAAGCCAGACCATGCAGTCGTTAGCGGCGACCAATGCGGTTTGTACGATGCCGGTATACCGTCCGCTAATCGGGTTTGATAAAAAAGAAATCATAGACGTTTCCGAAAAGATCGGAGCATATGAAACGAGTATCCTGCCGTTTGAAGACTGCTGTACGATTTTTGTAGCCAAGCATCCGGTGACAAAGCCAAGTCTGCGCGTGATAGAGCGTTCCGAACAAAAACTTGCCGGAAAGATAGAAGAACTTATACAGACAGCGGTGGAAACGGCGGAGCTTATCTGCGTGGCTGCAGGCGGGGAAGCATAACAATAACAACAATAAAAAAGAGGATGGAAAAATCCATCCTCCTGTTGTTCTTCTCAAAAAAACCGCCCCATGTGCGCTCCGCAGATTATTCGGTTACAAGATACGGCTTTAATGCTTCCATAATTTCATCCTCGTCGCCTTCAAAGTGGATTGCCAAATCAATGGGTTTGGATAAATCCAGGCTGAAAATCCCCATGATGGATTTCGCATCGATCGTATATCTTCCGGAAATCAGGTCAAAATCATAATCAAAGCGCGTAATGGTATTAACGAAAGCTTTTACCTTATCGATGGAGTTTAAAGAAATCTGAACTGTTTTCATGTGTATCATATCCTCCTTTTCTATCAATATCAAACTACCTATATAGTACTTGTTTTACGCGAAAAAGTCAATCGTATTTATACTAATATTCTATAAGAATTTGAAGGGCGGAGTGAGTAATATGAACAAAAAGAAAGCGGCGCTGCATAATCTTGGATGCAAGGTAAACGCTTATGAAACAGAAGCCATGCGGCAGATGCTGAAAGACGACGGATACGAAATTGTGGATTTTTCCGAAACGGCGGATGTTTATGTGGTAAATACCTGTACCGTGACCAATACCGCGGACAAAAAGTCCAGGCAGATGCTAAGCCGCGCCAGGAAGAAGAACGGAAAGGCCGTCGTGATAGCGGCAGGCTGCTTCGTACAGACAAAAGAAGCGGAGAGCGGGACGCTTAGCGGTATTGATATTTTTCTGGGCAACAATAAAAAACAGGATCTGATAACGGCGCTGCATGATTTTTTGGACAGGCGCTGCGAGGGCGGGCCGCTTGTGGACACCGTCGAAATCAATCACAGGCAGCCCTATGAAAATCTGCATGTGGCGAAAACCGAGGGGCATACGCGGGCGTTTATCAAGGTGCAGGACGGCTGCAACCAGTTTTGCAGCTACTGTATTATCCCGTATGCCAGGGGGCGGGCAAGGAGCAGAAAGCTTTGCGACGTGCTTGGGGAAGCGCGCTCTATTGCCGCAGGCGGCTGCAAAGAAATCGTGCTCTCCGGCATACATCTGAGTTCTTATGGGACGGATACGGGGGAAAGCTTAGCGGGGCTGATAGAAGCTATCGCAGGGACGGACGGTATCCGTCGTATCCGCTTAGGCTCGTTGGAACCGGGGATTGTCACAGAAGATTTTGTGAAGACGCTCAGCGGTATCGGCAAAATCTGCCCGCATTTTCATTTATCCCTACAAAGCGGATGCGACGCCACGCTGCGGCGCATGAACCGCAAGTATACGGCGGACGGGTATGAAAAAAGCTGCGCGCTTTTGAGGCATTATTTTGACCATCCGGCAATTACGACGGACGTTATCGTGGGGTTTCCGGGAGAAACCCAGGATGAATTTTTACAGACCAGGGCGTTTTTGGAAAAAATCCGGTTTTACGAGATGCATATTTTTAAATACTCCAGGCGGGAGGGCACCAAAGCCGCCGTTATGCAGGGGCAGGTTCCGGAACAGGAGAAAGCCCGGCGCAGCGCGGAACTGATTTCGCTTTCGCATGAAATGTCCGGGGAATTTCGGGAATACTATATGGGAAAAACGGCGGAGGCTCTTTTGGAGGAGCCGTTTTTGTATCAAGGTAAGCGGTATATGGCCGGATATACCAAAGAGTATGTAAAAATTGCCGTCCGGACAGAAAAAAACCTGGCAAATACCTGTATCAGAGGGAAGATTGCCGGCAAGTTAGATGAGGGCATGTATCTTATGGTTGAATTTTAGGGCATAATATATTACAATAGAACCAAGCAATGCTTTTGCGTGCGTGAAAAACAAAAGAGCAGAATATAAGGGCGTGGAATTATGCAGAATTTGAAGAACACACAATTTTTTAAAGTAGAAAAAGAGCCGGAGATGCAGGTGAAGGACGTTATTGCCGTTGTATACGAAGCGCTTACGGAAAAAGGCTACAATCCGGTAAACCAGATTGTTGGGTATATTATGTCCGGGGATCCGACGTATATCACCAGCCATAATAATGCAAGAAGCCTGATTATGAAGGTAGAACGTGACGAAATTGTAGAAGAGATACTGCAGGAGTACATTAAAGAACTCCTTTCCGGGCAGTAAGCGCACGGGGATATGGCTATGAGAATATTAGGGCTGGATTTCGGCACGCGCACGGTCGGCGTGGCAGTCAGCGACGGGCTTGGCATAACGGCGCAGGGCGTGGAAATTATCCGGAGAAAATCGTCAAACAAGCTGCGCAGGACGCTGGCAAGGATTGAAGAACTTATTGTTTTTTATGAGGTCGGGCGGATTGTCCTGGGCTACCCAAAGCATCTGAACAATACAGAAGGGGAACGCTGCAAAAGCACGATGGAATTTAAAGAAATGTTGGAGCGCAGGATGGAGCTTCCCGTAGAATTGTGGGACGAGCGCCTGACGACGGTTGCGGCGGAAGGGATTTTGGCTGAAAGCGGCATCCGCGGGCGGGACTGCAAAGAATATGTGGACGAGGTTGCGGCTATGCTGATTTTACAGGGTTACCTGGATTATCAAAACAGCGGCAGATCCGTTGGCGCGTCGGCAAAAACCAATAAGGAATCATAACGGATATGGAAAAAATTAAATTTACGGATCCTGTGACACAGGAAATTACAGAATTTTTCTGCCTGGAGCAGACGAAAATAAATAATCAGAATTATCTGCTGGTCACCGAAGAAGAAAACGGTGATTCGGATGCTTATATTTTAAAAGAAACCTCGGTCGGTGAGGAAGAATCGGTATATGAGATGGTGGAAGAGGACGCAGAATTAGAAGCCGTCGCAAAGATTTTCGCAGAACTTATCGAAGAGGTTGATTTGGAATTTTAAGTACGGGCTTAAAATAAAACTTAGGACGGATAATTAGAAAAGAGGTATTTGATTGAAACAGAAAACAACAGAACATGCGAAGCTTAAGATTATCCCCTTGGGAGGGCTTGAGCAGATTGGGATGAATATTACTGCCTTTGAATTTGAGGACAGTATTATTGTCGTGGACTGCGGGCTGTCCTTCCCGGAAGACGATATGCTGGGAATTGACCTGGTTATCCCGGATATCACTTATTTGAAGGATAACATTGACAAAGTAAAAGGATTTTTTATTACACACGGGCATGAAGACCATATCGGCGCTATCCCGTACGTTTTAAGGGACGTGAATGTGCCGATTTATGCGACAAAGCTGACGATCGGCATTATTGACCACAAGTTAAAAGAACACAACATGCTCTCCAAAGTAAAACGGAAGGTGGTAAAATACGGGCAGCATATCAATCTCGGCCATTTCCGCGTGGAGTTTATTAAGACAAACCACAGTATTCAGGATGCTGCGGCGCTTGCCATTTATTCGCCTGCGGGCATTATCGTGCATACGGGAGATTTTAAAGTGGATTATACGCCGGTATTCGGGGATGCGATCGACTTAGCAAGGCTTGGGGAGATTGGCAAAAAAGGCGTACTGGCCTTAATGTGCGACAGCACCAATGCGGAGCGCCCCGGATTTACTATGACGGAGCGTTCCGTTGGCAAGACGTTTGATAATATTTTTTCCGAACACAAAAATTCCAGGATTATTATCGCTACATTTGCGTCCAATGTAGACCGCGTCCAGCAGATTATCAATTCCGCCTGCAAATACGGCAGGAAGGTTGTCGTAGAAGGGCGTAGTATGGTAAATATTATTTCCACGGCTACCGAACTGGGTTATCTGGATATACCGGAAAACACCCTGATAGACGTGGAGCATTTGAAAAATTACCCCGACGAGCAGACGGTGCTTATTACGACGGGGAGCCAGGGAGAGTCGATGGCGGCGCTGTCGCGCATGGCGTCCGGCATGCACCGCAAAATTGCCATTAAGCCAAAAGATACGATTATTTTCAGTTCCAATCCCATACCGGGAAATGAAAAGGCGGTTTCAAACGTAATCAATGATTTGTTCCGCAAAGGGGCGGATGTGATTTTCCAGGATGCCCATGTATCCGGCCATGCCTGCCAGGAGGATATCAAGCTGATTTATTCCCTGGTAAGGCCCAAATATGCGATTCCGGTGCACGGGGAGTACAGGCATTTGATGGCGCAGGGCAAGATAGCGGAAGAACTTGGCTACAGTAAGGATAATATTTTTATTCTTTCTTCCGGGGACGTATTGGAATTAAATGAAGAGAGCGCCAAAATTACAGGCCGCGTCCACGTGGGAAACGTTATGGTAGACGGCCTGGGAGTCGGCGATGTGGGCAATATCGTACTGCGCGACAGGCAGCATCTGGCGGAAGAAGGCATTATTATCGTGGTACTGACGTTAGAACAGGGTTCCGGGCAAGTGCTTTCCGGTCCGGATATCGTATCGAGGGGCTTTGTCTATGTCAGGGGATCCGAGAGCCTCATGGATGAGGCAAGGCAGGTGCTTGAAGGCACAATGCAGCAGATGATGGACAAAAAAGTCACGGACTGGAGCAGGATAAAAACAGAAATCAAAGATTCCCTGGGGGAATTTGTCTGGAAAGAAACAAAGAGAAAGCCCATGATTATACCGATTATTATGGAGGTATAGAGGTAACGATATGAATCAGGTACAGGAAATTACGCTAAAACTGGCAGAAGCCCTTTTGGGATGCCCGGAATATGCACGGTATCAGGAAGCGAGGAGCAGGATTTTAAAATACCCGGCTTTAAAGCAGGATGCGGATATGTTCCGGAAACGGAACTATGAATTGCAGTGCAGCCATGCCGACGTATTTGAGGAGGCGGACCATCTGCGCCGGGAATATACGCAGATGATGCAAGAGCCGCTTGTATACGAATATCTGGATGCGGAAAGCGCATTCTGCAGGGTGATGCAGCAGGTAAACTGGCGGATCATGGAGAACTTAAATCTGGATGTGGATTTCGCGTAATGGCAGTGTGTTGGCAGCTTTTGTATACGGAGGAAAAAATGAATGCCAGAAAAGTGGTTATGAAAATTATAAGCATCAGTTTTTCTGTCCTGGTTATAGCGCTTTTGGTTATGGCTTTGTACCGGGGCGGGCAGATGGCATATGGCTTCGGGTACCGGGTTTTTACCGAAAAAGCAGTCAGCCTGCCGGAAGAAGGCGAAGACAAGGTCGTACAGGTATCTGCCGGAATGGGGGCAAAGGAACTGGGGGAACTTTTAGAGAAAAAAGGGCTGATTCGGGACGCTAATTTATTTGTTTTGCAGATGACCCTTTCAGCCTACTCCAAAAAAGTCCGGGAAGGGACATACACCCTTTCCACCTCCATGACAGCGCAGGAAATGCTGCAGGTAATGTCTGCAGAGGAAGCGTGCAGCACGGAAACAGAACAGTAAGGCGGGCCATATGATAGCAGATGAACGTCTGGTGACGTATATAAATTCTTTGGACACGGGGAATACGGCGTTTTTGGATCGCCTGGAACAACAGGCAGCCGAAGATCTTGTGCCTGTGATACGCAAAGAAACGCAGCGTTTTCTAAAACTGCTGCTGGCTTTAAAGCGGCCAAAACGTATTTTGGAAATCGGGACGGCAGTCGGGTTTTCGGCTCTATTAATGGCCGAATACAACCCGGTCTGCTGTGAGATTACGACGATAGAAAATTATGAAAAACGCATTCCGGCTGCAAAGGCTAATTTTAAAGCGGCGGGCCGGGAAGCGCAGATTGAGCTGATGGAAGGCGACGCGGCGGATGTGCTGCCGCAGCTGTCCGGCGATTTTGATTTTATTTTTATGGACGCTGCAAAGGCGCAGTACATCCGTCTTTTGCCGCAGCTAATCCGGCTGCTTGGGGAAGGCGGGACTTTGGTGGCGGACAACGTGCTGCAGGACGGCGATATCCTGGAATCACGATTTGCCGTTACAAGGAGAAACCGTACCATCCACAAGAGGATGCGGGAATACTTGTATGAGGTGACGCACCATAAAGCGTTGGAGAGCGCCGTGCTTATGGTCGGGGACGGTCTGGCCGTCAGTGTAAAAAAAGAATGCGAGGAACGAAATGATGAGACGTCCAGAGTTACTGATTCCCGCCGGAAGCCTTGAGGTGTTGAAAATTGCGGTTATATTTGGGGCGGATGCGGTATATATTGGCGGTGAAGCATTTGGGCTTAGAGCCAAGGCAAAAAATTTTTCCATGGAAGAAATCCGGGAAGGTATTGCGTTTGCCCATGCGCACGGCGCAAAGGTCTACATAACGGCAAATATTCTGGCGCATAATGCGGATTTGGACGAAGTGCGGGCCTATTTTTCCGAATTAAAAGAACTTGCGCCGGATGCCCTGATTATTTCGGATCCGGGCGTTTTTGTGATCGCGGGCGAGGTTTGCCCCGGGATAGAGCGCCATATCAGCACGCAGGCGAATAACACCAATTACCAGACGTACCTGTTTTGGCATGCGCAGGGCGCAAAGCGCGTGGTGTCTGCCAGGGAACTGTCGTTACGGGAAATTGCCGAAATCAGAAAGCGCATTCCGGACGGACTGGAAATCGAGACGTTTATACATGGGGCTATGTGTATTTCGTATTCCGGAAGGTGCCTTTTGAGCAATTATTTGACCGGAAGGGACGCCAACCAGGGTTCGTGCACGCATCCCTGCAGGTGGAATTATACGCTTATGGAAGAACAGCGTCCCGGCGAGTATCTGCCTGTGTTTGAAAACGAGCGGGGAACGTATATTTTTAATTCCAAGGATTTATGTATGATTGATCATATCCCCGAATTGATCTCGGCCGGGATTGACAGTTTTAAAATAGAGGGCAGGATGAAAACAGCGCTTTATGTGGCGGCTGCGGCAAGGACTTACCGGAAGGCGATCGATGATTATATGGAGTCGCAGGAGAAGTACCGTGCAAATCTGCCGTGGTACCGGGAACAGATTGCATGCTGTACGTACCGGCAGTTTACAACCGGCTTTTTCTTTGGGAAACCCACGCAGGAAGCGCAGATTTATGACAGCAGCACGTATGTAAAGGAATATACTTATCTGGGAACCGTCGAAGGTTTTGGGGAGGGAGGGCTTTGCCGTATCCGGCAGCGCAATAAGTTTTCCGTAGGGGAGCGGATAGAAGTGATGAAACCGGACGGGGAGAATCTTAACGTAACCGTTTTAAAAATCCTGGATGAAGAGGGCAATGCAATGGAATCGGCTCCGCATCCAAAGCAGGCATTGTATATTGATTTCGGTATACCATTAGAGCGTTATGACATTTTACGCAGAAAAGAGGAGGCGCGTTGAATTTGAAACAGGAAAGATATATTGCATATGTAGGTACGTATACCCATGAGCACAGCGTGGGGATTCATATTTATGATCTGGATGCCGGGCAGGGAACCATGAAGGAGAGGAAAGTAGTGGAAATTGCAAATCCTTCGGATCTGATTGTTTCCAAAAACAGGAAATTTTTATACTCCATCACAGACGACGGCGTAAAATCGTTTCGGATCCTGCCGGACGGGGATTTGGAAGAATTAAATGAAAAGTGGATTGGCGGCATGCGCGGCTGTTATCTGGATGTGGACGACGAAAACCGCTGTCTGTTTGTAGGAGGTTACCACGACGGCAGGGTATCCATGATGCACCTGAATGAAGACGGGTCCGTCGGGGAAATTGCAGACGGGATATTCCATAAGGGCGTAGGCAGGAGCGCAGCGGACAGAAGCTCAAGGCCGCATGTCAACTGCGTAAAAGTAACGCCGGATCAGAAATATCTGTGCGCCGTGGACGGCGGGCTTGATCATGTAAAAGTGTATAGAATTCAATACGAATTGGGGCGTTTGAAGCTGACGGATTTTATCCGCGGGGATTTGGACTGCGCTCCTAAGATGATCCGTTTTAGCAAAGACGGAAAGAACGCGTATGTGTTGAATGAACTGCAGAACAGCATAGATGTATATCGGTATTACGATACGGACAGAGGGCCGGAATTTGAACGCATCCAAAAAGTATCTACGGAAACGGAAGAAGGCAACGGCTGCAGCGCGCAGATTATAGAGTTTTCCCATGACGGAAAATATCTGCTTTGTTCGAATGCAGGGACGGATGATATTGTTATGTTTGAACGGGAAGAAGACGCCGGGCGGCTGAACCTGCTGTGCGTAACTCCGGTCAGCGGTGATTTTCCGCGGGCATTAGCCGTATTTCCGGGCAATCAGTTTTTTGTCAGCTTAAACCATGAATCCAATGAAATATGCACATTCCGCGTCAATTATGAGAAACAATATGCGCTGATGTGCGAAAAGCCGCAGAAGGTGAACCGGCCGACCTGTATTTATATTCTGAAATTGGAAGAAGAAATTTAAAAGAAGGAAAAGGCGGCTCTGCGGAGCCGCCTTTTTGCCAACCTATTCGCGTCTGCCATGTCATGCCCTTCGGGTACTAATCGAGGCGCGCATTTGTCAGAAAGCATTTTTCAAACACACTCTAAGACTATATTTGCCGCAAGATTTAAACGTTATAAAAACAACGGACAGAATCAAGCGTTGCCGTCATATTCAGGAGCATGGCGTCCAGGATCGTAAGCGCCGCCATGGCTTCGACAACAACTACTGCGCGGGGGACGATAACGGGATCGTGCCTGCCGTGGATGGATATTTCGGTTTCTTTTCCCGCCGCCGTCACCGTGTTTTGCGGAACCGAAATAGAAGGGGTCGGTTTTACGGCGGCCCGTAAAAGGACAGGGGAGCCGTCGCTGATTCCGCCAAGCGTGCCGCCGGAATGGTTGGAGGCTTTTTTTATTGTCCCGTCTTCTGACAGTTCGAAACGGTCGTTGTTTGTGCTGCCGCAGGACTTCGACGCCAGAAAACCGTCTCCGATTTCGAAACCTTTGACTGCTCCGACGGAGAGGATTGCCTTTGCGAGGTTTGCATCGAGTTTTTCAAAGACGGGATCGCCAAGCCCTGCAGGGACGCCGTTTACGATACACTCAATTACCCCTCCGGAAGAATCCTGCCTCTTCATGCAGGCTTCTAAGTATTCCTGTGCCTGCGCGGCCGCGCAGGCATCCGGCATATAAAGAGGATTGCGGTAAATTTCATTGATATCAAAAGAAACGGCTTCCACCGGGCCTATGGATTTGGTGTAGGCGGTAAATGTAACGCCAAGCTGGCGCAGCAGCTTGGCAGCCACGGCGCCTGCGGCCACACGGCCAATCGTTTCCCTGCCGGAAGAGCGCCCTCCGCCGCGGTAGTCGCGGAATCCGTATTTGGCGTCAAACGTATAATCCGCGTGTCCGGGGCGGTAGTATGACGCTATATCGCCGTAGTCCTTGGAACGCTGGTCTTTGTTAAATACAATTAAGGAAATCGGCGTTCCGGTGGTTTTTCCCTCAAAAACGCCGGAGAGGATTTCTACGGCGTCGTTTTCGCTGCGTTTTGTCGTGTAGCGGGACTGGCCGGGTTTGCGGCGGTTTAAGTATGCCTGGATGTCGTCTTCGCAGAGCGCAAGGCCCGCCGGACAGCCGTCAATCACTACGCCAATGCCTGTTCCATGGGACTCGCCCCAGGTGGTAATTTTAAAAATCGTTCCAAATGTTGAACCTGCCATGTATGCCTCCTGTTGTCTGATTTTGGGTAAAAGTACAGGGTTTATTTTAGGTTACTGTTCACTCCTAGCGTGTTTGAAAAATGCTTTTCGGCAGATGTATTCCACACTTAGTGGGAGATGCAGATGACGAGAATGATTTTTCAAACACGCTCTAGGCCGTGCACTGCGCTGCACGGCCACAGGCCAATACAGTAATGGGGCCAGAATCCGGCCTCTTGCCGTAAAGCAGCTTTAAATAGGCCGGATTCGTTACTGTGAACGCCATGGGTGTGAACAGTAACTATTTTAGAAGATTGTGAAGGAAAAATCAACACCCGGTTCTTGTGAAAAGGCTGGCAACATGATATGATAGGGGAAACAGACAAGGCGGAAAGGGGAAGCTATGGCAGAATATAAAATCATAAAAAAAGACGGCGGCGCAAAACGGGCGGATTTTCATACCGTGCACGGCTTAATTAAAACGCCGGTATTTATGAATGTCGGGACCGCGGCGGCGATTAAAGGCGCGGTGTCTACGGAGGATTTGGAAGAGATTGGCACGCAGGTGGAGCTTTCCAATACGTATCACCTTCACGTCAGGCCGGGGGATGAATTAATCCGCGCATTGGGAGGCCTGCATCAATTTATGGGCTGGGACAGGCCGATCCTTACGGATTCCGGAGGTTTTCAGGTGTTTTCCCTGGCCGGGTTGCGCAAGATCAAGGAAGAAGGCGTATACTTCCAGTCCCATGTGGACGGCAGAAAGATTTTTATGGGGCCGGAGGAAAGCATGCGGATTCAGTCCAATCTGGCGTCTACAATTGCAATGGCGTTTGACGAATGCCCAAGCAGCGTGGCGGATCGTAAATATGTACAGGATTCCGTGGACCGCACTGCCAGATGGCTTCTGCGCTGCAAGGAGGAGATGGCGCGTCTGAATGCGTCAGAAGGTACCATTAACAAAGATCAGCTTTTATTTGGCATCAATCAAGGAGCGGTTTATGAAGATATCCGTATCAGCCATGCAAAACAGATTACGGAGATGGAACTGGACGGTTATGCCGTCGGCGGGCTTGCCGTTGGAGAAACGCATGAAGAAATGTACCGGGTATTAGAGGCGGTTGTGCCGCATCTTCCGGAGAATAAGCCGACTTATTTGATGGGAGTGGGAACTCCGGAAAATATTTTAGAGGCGGTCGGGCGCGGCGTGGACTTTTTTGACTGCGTATACCCAAGCAGAAACGGACGGCACGGACACGCATATACTTCCCGGGGAAAATTAAACCTGTTTAACCGAAAATATGAAAAAGACGCGCGTCCCATTGAAGAAGGATGCGTCTGTGCGGCGTGCCGTAGATACGGCAGGGCTTATATCCGGCATTTGCTAAAGGCAAAAGAAATGCTTGGAATGCGTCTTCTGGTACTGCACAACCTTTCTTTTTACAATACCATGATGGCCGAAATACGCAGCGCCATAGAAGAAGGGCGCTTCCAGAGTTATAAAGAAGAAAAGCTGTACGGGATGAAACAGGGGGACAGAGATGAGGATTTGTAAAAAAATTACAAATTCCCTTGCCGTTTCCATGAGATTTGTGTACAATAGTCTGGAGCGTGCCGTAAACCAGGCAGAAAGCAGTTTCAAACACGCTTTAGCATTTTGAAATTAGGAGGAACCATTATGTTTATTTTATTAAGTGAAGGTACGGGGACAGGAACGGTCAGTTCTCTTCCCATGCTTATTTCGCTGGCCGGCTTATTTGCGTTTATGTATTTCTTTATGATCCGCCCGCAGCAAAAAGAAACAAAAAAGAAGAACGCTATGCTGGCGGAACTGGCGGTCGGGGATACCGTACTGACGACAAGCGGATTTTACGGCGTGATCATTGACATTTCAGACGATACGGTAATCGTAGAATTTGGAAGCAACAAAAACTGCCGCATCCCGATGCAGAAAGACGCGGTTGCAGCGGTAGAAAAACCGGGCGCAGAATAGAAATGCAATTATGAAAAAGCAGTAATAAAAATTTATAAAATTTTTGAAAAATCAATTGACAAAAAATTTCCATCGTGTATATTTAAGTATGATGTAATCTTTTCAGAAATTTTATAAAACAGACACCATATAAGTTTAAGGAGGAAATTTTCATGGCAACAAAAGCGTATTATCCAATTGAAGAAATTGGCGCCGGAAAAGTGGGCTTTTCCAAAACACGTTCTATTATCGAAGGGGCATTCTACGGCAATAACGTAGTGAAAGTAAGCACATTAAGAGAAGCTTATGAACTTGCGAAAAACTCCCCGGGAACCATCGTTACGGATATGCCCGTATACAGGGGCGAAGAATTTGGCCTTGACAAAGACGCAAAGGTTCTTCTGTTCAACGACGGTGCGGTAACAGGACGTTATGCTGCGGCACGCCGTATCAAAGGAGAGCCGGGCGTAGACGCTGCGAAGCTGGACAAAGTGGCAATGGACGCTATTTATGAGTCGCGCTGGAAAACCTTATATCACGCGGAAGTATTTGTAGGCCTGGATCCGGAATTTATGGTAAAGGCGCATCTGCTGATTCCGGAAGGCGAAGAAAATATCATGTATAACTGGATGTTAAACTTCCAGTATATGTCTGACGAATATGTAAAAATGTACAAAAACTCCAAACCGGTTGGAGATGGCAAAGAGCCGGATATCTATATTTTCTCCGATCCGCAGTGGGTACCGCAGGAGCGGCCTGACGTTGACTTCAGCTGCTTAAGCGATCCGCTGACCTTATGTTATTTTGATACGGATCAGAACTGCGCTTGCATCCTTGGCATGCGTTATTTCGGCGAACATAAGAAAGGTACCCTGACTATGGCGTGGGCGATTGCAAACCGCAACGGTTACGCATCCTGCCACGGCGGACAGAAAGAGTATACGTTACAGGATGGCTCTAAATATGTAGCGAGCGTATTCGGCCTGTCAGGATCCGGTAAATCCACCCTGACGCATGCAAAACACGACGGCAAATACCCGATTACCGTTCTGCATGACGATGCGTTTATCATCAATTCCGACACCTGTTCATCGGTTGCGTTGGAGCCGACTTATTTTGATAAGACGGCAGATTACCCGACCGGGTGCGCAGACAACAAATATCTGTTATCCGCACAGAACTGTTCTGCTACGGTTGATTCCGAAGGCAAGATTCAGCTTGTTACCGAAGATATCCGTAACGGAAACGGCCGTGCAATTAAGTCAAAATTATGGTCTCCAAACCGCGTAGATAAGATCAACGCTCCGGTAAATGCGATTTTCTGGATTATGAAGGATCCTTCCATCCCGCCGGTTGTAAAATTAAAAGGCTCTGCGTTAGCATCCGTTATGGGCGCTACGCTGGCTACAAAGACTTCTACGGCAGAGCGTGTTGCGGCAGGGACAGACTTAAACGCACTCCGCATCGTACCGTATGCGAATCCGTTCCGTACGTATCCGCTGGTAAACGATTATGAGAAATTTAAGAAATTAGTGGAAGAAAAGAACGTAGACTGTTATATCGTAAACACAGGCGACTTCATGGGTGCAAAAGTAAAGCCGGCCGATACATTAGGCATACTGGAAACTATCGTAGAAGGCAAGGCTCATTTTGAAGCATGGGGACCGTTTGAAGATATTGAGATTATGTATGACTGGTCCGGCAAGACAGGCGACTTCAAGCCAAATCTGGAAGACAAAGATTATGTGGCCGCATTAAAGAGCGCTATG
>OFFP01000419.1_pt1 | contig 35093 bp, 32 predicted proteins | sample 1521431 | NCBI WGS metagenome assembly OFFP01 (sample SAMEA3504104, study PRJEB24116) | mouse gut metagenome | biome: mouse gut; feature: mouse-associated habitat; material: faeces | place: Denmark | collected 2011
TGCCTTCCGGAGCCAATTCCAGAGCTGTGATGGTTTCTCCAAACCGGGAAGCCCAAGAATCAAACTGCCCCATGCCCATCTCCTGCAGGCGGTCGTATTGTAAATACCTTTGTATAGAGTACATTTCTGTCATGCTGTTGCTGATGGGGGTTCCAGTAGCGAATACGATGCCTCTGCCGCCTGTGATTTCAGAGAAGTGTTGTCAAGTGTGTTTGTAAAATTATTTTCGATAAGAATCTGAAATTTTGAACATCAGAAGAAGAACTTCAATATCTTAGAATATTACGGAATGAACGCAACCAATAGAGTTACAGTTTACAAAAGAAGTGAAGAATTATTTCTATAATCATCATACATATAAACAGGCGGTCACGATGACCGCCGATAAAACTTACACTTTTGGAAAACCAAAAATCTGTTCTTTTTTTACCTCAATCACGCAAAACCATATTCATAGACTCATAATCTCCAATCCCAAAACACGGCCTTAGCTATTATTACCGAAACCCTTCCCTTGTCTCAATATTAACAATAAGATCTACATTTGCGTGTTCAAATTCATTAAGTTCGCCATTCGAAACATCATTATGCTCCAATTCATTATACCAGTCATACTGAATATAATGATTAAAATATCTGCCGCCTTCCTTAAATGGAAATCCATGACGAGCATATATTTCATTTCTTGCAAATCCAAGTAAATCTTCAAAACTATACTCTTCATCATACTTTAATTCGTATAATTCGTCCTCAGTCAGGTATTCATCTGCACTGTCGGGAAAAATAAATCCATCAGCATCAAAAACACTGTCCGATTCAGCTTCCTCCACCGAAACTCCAGTTTCAACTGCTGCCGCTTCCTCCGTGGCGGCCATGGAATCACTACTGCTTCCATCAGACAAAGCATCCAGCACTCCTGGATAATGGACTTCCATATATCTGCTAATCCAAGGGGAAGTTCCTGCCTGAGATGAACGAATAAGGTCTACTATAAAAAGTCCAATGAGAATAGCTATTATCCAAGTTGCTACCTTTTTTGACATGGATTTTACAGTATATTTTTTTCTTGTATTCTCAGCATTTTCTGTCTTGTCTTCTTCCATTTCCATCGACCTTCCTTTACAGTATAATCCACATCGCAGGTCTTAACCCGCCATTTCTGTTATTAACCGTATTACCGCCATCACTTATTGCCCCTTTGGAATCAACAATAGCAGCGTAGGAGTTGTTTCCGCCTGGTGTTCTCAACCAACACCATTCAGCTTTTATTCCCCCTTCCTTCGGAATCCTATCCTGATCAGACGAAAACAGTGTTCTCATTTCTGAATCACTTAGCAAAAAAACTGCATCAACAGTATTTTCTCCGCCGCTCGTTCCATATTCTGGGTTTCCATTATTTGATATCATTGTTGAAAATATCATTCTTTTTTCACGGTCATCAAAATCACATAAAAAATCTGTGTTAAGAAATTTCCTGACACTGCTATCCCTCCAGGTAATTCCAGTCAAAGTATCATTATATGCTTTTTGGCAGATAACCGTTTCGGTTATTACCAACGCCATATCCTTATCTACTCGAATAACTCTCCATTTATATTTTCCAAACGCAAGGTTTCTCCTTTCACCATTCTTTATAAGTTTAGGGAAGAGAAGTCTTACATTCTGCTTGGCATCCTTATAATCACCGAGCTTGTTATATTCATCAAGCGCAACCTTTGGATTACCTTGTTCCGCCTCCTTTTTAGCAATCAAATACCGCACTTCCAAATATTTTGAATGCGTGTCCTTATAGTTTCCAAGACGCTTAAAACAATCGCAGGCCCTTTTATATTTTCCTTCATTCACCAGAATTTTTCCATACTGATACAAAGATTCAGCGGCATAGTCAGCAGAATCTTTATAATCCTTAATGGCAGTGAACTGTTTTGCCGCCTCCTCAAAATTATTCCCTTCAAACATTCGCTTTGCATAACTATAGCACTGCGCTGTTACAGTTTTGGCGCGTTCTTGTGCATCACGATAATTTCCCAAACGCATGAATTCATCATAAGCTTTGCCAAATTCTCTATCAGAAAGAAATTTCTCAGCTTTTTTATAGCGTTCCAACAATGCTTTTGCCGTTAAAACATCTTCAAAAGAATCTTCACCTACTATTTTACTTGAGGCAGCAAGTATGTCTTTGAATCTAACATTATTTTGACTGGCTATCCACCCAATCGGTTCTATTACACCAAACGGACTGAATGGCGTTCCTTCTTCTGCCATATGACCCATCGCACTTGACGGAAAGTATTGCACTTTAGAAAATACGCTCTCCAAATTATTAATCGTATTTGCCATTCCTATTGAAATCATATAATTTCTGCAAGCTGTATTTCTCGCAATATTAATGTCATCATTGAATTTGGCTGGATTAGATTGGTACATTTTTTCAATCGCTCTTAATCCAATTTTATTTTTCACAGCTTTTAAGTCCGCTTTATTGATAATGACCGCAACTGGAATTTTTATCATTTTATTTGAAGAACGGTTACTTAATCTCGAAAATTGCTGTATAAATTCAATTATTACATCCTCTGCATTCGCTTCATTATCAGCAAAGCTGTTATCCGGTATCATCTGTCCATTCTTTTCACTCTCGTTTCGCACAGCCTTTATTGTTGTCGGATCAATAATAATCAAAACTCCATCTGTATATCCAAAATTCAGCGGATTCTGCTCATATACACCACTGATAAGCACCTCATCCGGGACATCATATACCACAAGGGTGTCTTTGAATCCATCCTCATATTTATGTACCATGCTATATGTAACAATAGAGGTCTTAGACGACTCAGATGTATTTCCGGTCATGAACATTTTTTCCAGTGCATCAAACTCTTCTTTTGGAAACGGTTCAATCTTAACATTATCCGCATTTCCCGTCATGCGGTACAAATGTTGAAAAGAAGCTAAAAATGCACTCTTCCCTGATGTATCCCCACCTATCAATTGAAGGGTAAATTCCCTGGCTCCCGTTGCTGCCAGTGGCTTTTCGCATTCTGGACAGACACTTTCAAGACGGGAACGGCCTGATATTAAAGAACATGGCAAAAATTTCCCACATCCGCATCTTGCTGTTAATATTCCCGTATCCCCAGGGACTAAATCCTTATGTATTTTGCCGCATGAAGGGCATACATATCCTGGCACTTTAAAAGATCGGTAACAATAGGTACAATGCTGTTCGTTTCTTTTCGCTTTATCTATCAGATTAAAAAAGGGAGTAACTATCAATGTGACAATCTTCAAGATAATAAGCAACAATCCATGTATAATACTTGCAATCCACAAATATATTGTTCCAAACACAACCCTGAACACCATTTCAATAAAGCCAATAACTGTTAAAGGTATATGTATAAAAGAAAGCAAAAACAGCCTTAATTTTGAATCCGATTCATAAATGCCAAGATGGTATGCCACACCAGCGGCACTAAGCAATAGCCATGTCCTGTCTGAGAGAAAGTTGTGGGCATCCCTATAAATATAACGGCGTTGATATTGTCCTGTCCCTCTGAAATAGCTGAATGTCAATCCGCTATTATATTTTTCTTTCCATTTATCCCTGTTAAAAAACATAGCACGAATTTGTGTTAATATAATCCCCAGTATAGACAAATAAAATGCGGCATGAATAATAAACCTCACAACTGGCGGCAATATATTCACAAAATGCACAGACATATTCCATGCATTCTTTATCCATGAAAAAAAAATGCTTACATGTTCAGCAACAGCAGATGGCATTGAATCCATTGTCCCCGACCTCCTATTCTACATCTCCTGCCCGTTTTCCTCTGTTTCGCTTGATTCTTCTTGAGACAAATTATCTTCATCCTGCATTTCATGGGCATGAGATCTGTTTTCATGCGGATCCTCTATCTGATAATAATCAGGATTATTCATTCTCTCATTAAACTCTTCCTGATCCAACCCCTCGGCTTCTGCCTTTTCTGCTTCGCGCCAATGCTCGTGACCGGCTTTATGCCCAAGATCATACTTTCCTTCTATAGGCTTTCCAGTATTGGCATCTAAAAACTGTCCTTTTTCATTTTTTTCAGCCCTTTTTTCTACCTCTTCACGGACACTTGCACGTATGTACGGTCTATGCAACGCCATAGTCAAGCCTCCTCTATATTCCTGCCGAAATCAAAGTCCTCAACCATTCGAAAACACTTCTCATCTTCATCTTTCTCAAATGCACTGTATTCCGCAGAATCCAGGTAAGGCCTTATGCTTTTGTCGATATCCAGTATAGTCTGGATATCATAAATTTTAATATTATCCGGATCATCTACATATTGCTGATCCTCTTCTCCCGTAAAAAAACGCCATCCACTATCGTTCCCTTCCCCTTTTTCACGATACATAAACCTTACAAGTTTTCTTTCTTCCACAAGCATTCTCGAAGCCATAACAAATCCAATATTTCTCATATCACTTCCTCCTATTTTCTGAATCCGCCAAATAATTTAGAAACGATAGAACCATCTCTTTCCTTTATTTCATCAGCTGCATCATCAATAATATTTTCATAATATTTGCGCATACTCTTGTCTGACAAAAGTTTACCCAAGGCATCCAGATTCTTCTTTTTAAGTCCAGAATTTACAATAGAGCTGCTCAAAATGCTCTCAAGCTTCCTCTTAGTTCTTGCGTTAGGACTTGCATAAATAAATTCAAGTGTTCTTTCCCATTTTTCTGGATTTGATTCAGCTGTCATAACAAGTGCGGACATATACTGTTTAAGAAAAATATCCGGACTCTCCAATAACAAATCAAGGATAAACCACTGGTCCTCTCTGGTTGTCTTAATCTTTAACAGTGCAGATATCAGCCGTGCAACATAATTTTTTGATAAAACAGAAGGAAAATCCTGTTTTATATACGGCTTCAAACACATTTTAACAGAATCTCCTTTTTTCATATGCAGCAAATTATCTATCGCTACAATATGGGCAGAATTTGTACAAACAGTGTCTTTCGGGAGGTTTTTCTGTATAGATGCTGCAAAAATTTCAGAGTCCTGTCCCTCCACGTTTACCCTGCCATCAAGAAGCTCATAGATTTTTTCCTTTGTTTTCTCATCAAAACAGGCTGCGCTGACTGCTCTTTCTGAAAATGCTTCCAGTTCCATTATGTTCTCCGCATCTTCAATATAATGGCGTACAAGCATCTGTTCCTTATCATACATACCATATTCTGATAAATCCCCGCATAATAAGAACATATCGTCAAGAGTCAAGCCTCTACCACTGCTTACTACAATAACATGGTCTACTACAGAATCAAAAATCTCTGGTTCATAAGTCTTAATACCATCTAACAAGAATTTAAGTGCATCATCTCCAACTACTTTTTTTAGTGTCAACAATATGCGTTTGTATGAGCTGTCCGTCATTGGCTTTTTTTCACATGATGTAACACAGTATGAAACAATCAATTTTGCCGATTCACCCTTCCTTAGTATATCACGGCATAACATACAATAGATCTCTAAGAAGAGAACAGCATCAGAAGAATCATATAACCTTATTACTTCAGCATATTCATCTGCAACTGACATATCCGTTAAAAGTTTTCCAACATCCTCAACAAATGGTCCTCCCTTAACTTCATCCCAAAAAGCTGTAATTCCACCCTTCTTATAATCAGTGAAAAACACTTCCTTTGCTCTGTCCCTAATAATCTCTGACAATCTCGTCTTCGCGTCAGGATCTCCTACCACGTCAGATACATCCCCTACCCAATTAAGAATAGGAAATGATTTTTCCAAGCTGCTTTTTATAAATTGACCAAGCCGGCAATTAACCTTTTCATATATCTCGGAAATAATATTCGTCTTATAAATCTTATATTTAGACAATACTGAAAGTGCTTTGGCATATTCTTCCGGAGAACCAAAAGAATCTCCGCATAATATTTCATATGCTTTCGCAAGTGCATTAAAATCAGCTGAAGGAAAATGAATATCGAATGATTGCAAAAATTCTCTCGAAAACCTTTCATGCATTCCATCAAAGGATGATATTATATTAAAAAATTCTCCCAATGATTCCATATTAAATTCTGCCTTCTTGTTTTCTCCGTCTAAAACTACATAAGGCGAATCATTAAGAATGCGCACCTGATTGGACTTGTCCTTTGAAGCAACTCCAACAATCATAGCCCGCAAACGGGTATGGTTAGCTGGAGAGCTTTGCTGTTGCTGTGAAAAGCTGCCATCTTCTTTCACATAATATATATTGGAATTGATGAATTTATCCATTCGTGTGGCAAATGGAATGTTTGATGCAATTCTTGGCGAAAATGCCAGTTCAATTGCACCTATCCACATTTCTATATTTTCCGATGATTCATCTTTTATTACAAGATATTTCCTTTTGTCAAGCGGCAGCAAAAATTGGCCAAGAATAAAAGCAACAGCTTTCTTTAATGCATCTGCCCTACCATCCTTAATAAAATTTCCTATTTTGCTAAAAGAATAAAACGGGCTTTCACTTGCTCTTATTTCCCTGCATTCCAAATCTGCTGGTTCATTTTCATAATAATACGCCTCATTATTTTCCCGGGCTGTCCAAACCTTCCTATCGTGAAAAATCTCAAAAGGATAAAGATATTTAAAATTCCCTATAATAGCATGATTCAAATACATACCCGGACGTTTTGCAAAATCCCCGGTCACAGACAAATCATATGGAATTGGATGAAAGGAGTTTAAGAAACTAAACCCTGCATCCGGCACAGCATAAAGATATGCATCATCCATAAAATCCGGTTCACTAAACGACTGCTTTTTCTGTAATGAATTCATAACAAGCTGCAGATCAACGATATCTTCTTTATATAAATCAGAGCAACAGGCATATACCTTAAACCCATCACTCAAAATCGGCTGACCAGAACGTAGTATATCTACACCATGTCTGCATCTTGTGTAAATCAGATCATAATACATAAAATCTCCTTCCCGATACCACTATACCAGTATCAATCTATAAACTTTTCTTCCTTAAACAGCCAAAGAACCGGATCTAAAATCCTATGAGGTTTTATGTTTTCATTTACAGAACCCTGTGTCTCAGGCGGTTCTCCGTAACTGGAAACCCCAAAGAAATAAAAATTTTTAAAATTCGACTCCAATGCAGCAATAAATGACCCTTCTCCAATTCCATAGAGCCAATCTCTGATTTCCTCATTTACCTGCGAAATCTCCGTCAGGTTTACCTTACCCCTGGAAAATGTCATACTAGGTTTTCGAACCACAGCTCCTGCCGGAAGTGAATCCAACTGAAGAATTGTATCAAATTTTGTCAGAACGACAGCAACTGGTATTGTCAACATCTTATTCGTATTTAGCCCTCTTGCTGCTTTTATGTAAGCAGCAACACTATTGACTATATCTTCTGCACTATTTGTATCCCCTTCTGAAGCTCCGGAATTTCTTCTCACATCAGGGTTAATCATCCTCCGAAGATTAGTGAGAATCAATGGATCCAATGTAATAATAATTGCGTTAGATGCATTAATGTATCCGCATATTGCTGATGACGGATCCAGCCTTTCTGAATGATCCTCTCCTGCTCCATCATAAATTGTAAATGTATATGTAGGCGTAGTGTTACTCTTTTGCCTCATCAGATTCTTAATCTGCCAAAGCTGGGGCTTCAGCCTATCTCCCAGTTCTGTAGGATCAGTCGGTCTCGGGGGGATATGATTCTCGTAAATATTTGTATAATTCTCCCTTTGGACATCCCTCGTGTACTTATTTTGTGCTGACAAGGCAATCCTCAATTCAGAAACCCGGCTTAACTCATGAAGCATAACTGTAATAAAATTGGTTTTTCCAGACGATGATACTCCTATAATACAAAATGGAAGGCTTCCGTCAGCATCAAGAGCACCTAGTGGAATAACTCCTTTTGCTTCTTCTGGTATTTGCTTGTTATATTCTCCACATTCAGGGCAAAGCCTTACCGTTGCCATCCTTCCACAATGCTCACAGCGTATGGAAGGTTTTTTCTTTTCCGCAGATGTCTTAGGATAAGTTGTCTCACCACAATCAGGACATACATATTTAATTCTTTCTTTATCATACTCACTAAAGCAGAACGGACAGGTAAACTTTCCGCGATTCATAAATTTGTTAAATATCCCAGCCATTGGAACCTCCTCATTGAAATATTATAGTTTTCCATCATATCCTGCGGCCCATCGCACAGAATATGTTTCATTATTTGAAATATTTTTCACAAACAAAAACACTTTTGTCTTTTTCTTTTCCGAAAAAGACAAACCGAAGCTTTCCGTTATTTTTAACTTTGGTCTATCATAAACTTCCTCACTAATTCTTGCTAATTCAACAGCAGAACTGTCCTCATCTGAAAGCAAATGTTTACCTCCAGGAGAAGCACACAAAACCATTTCCGGTCGTTTTCCCATTGGTCTATTAGATTCAATATCTATGGTCAACCTGCTTCCAAAAAGTGATTTAATGGCTTTCCAATATATATTTGCATCCAAAGGTCTGTTGAATTTCTTTTTACAAGGTGCTGAAATTATATCTCGCCCCTCAACTCTGTAAACAGAAAAAATAGTAACATAATATGCATCTTCATCATGCGCTGTCAGTTGCTTTGTAATTTCATGCCACTGCAAATATGTATCATAATCAATTCTATCCGAATTGCCATTTATGTCATTTTCTGTAGCCCAAGGAGCTTTTGTCATGCCTGGCTCCTTTGTCCTGACAATACAATACAAAGCAACAATATTTCTAGGTACATTATCCTCTAATTTTACTTTTATCTCAATCTGATGGCTTGTCCCTTTTGCAGTCGATCTTGTATTCTCTGAGATTGTAGTTCCATTTTCATCAATCTGTACAGGTTTATAGGTATTGATAATAAGCTCATTCTCTGACGGAATCCACTGTCCGCCGGAAAACGCTTTTACCCGAACCTTATAATGGTTATCGGGAGGCAAGTTTATAATGCATGTTTTGAGTTCGGAACGAGTATTCTGCACAACTTTCCCGTCAACCATAATCTGTAAGTCAACATTTTTTTCAGTGATAGACCATCCAATTGGGCAATGATTGTCTTTTACCTGTCCTCCGGTAATATAAAAAGAATTTACCACTGGCGTAGGCGTTACCGTAATTTTTTCTATATCACTGATTCCCAAATCACCATAATCGGCACTGACGCATATGGTATATGGGTTTCCATATTCTATATTTTTTATCTCAATGCTTTGATAAACATTGTCAGAAATTGTATACTCTTTTCCTTTATGCTGATACTTAACAATTGCCCCTCTGCTGTTTTCGGGCAGTCTCCATGATACAATCAAGGAGTTGTCTTTCTGTTGATTCCTCAAATCTAGAATTCTGGACAATACTCTAGTCCTGACGAATATCGGCTTTGAAATGCTTCCCTTTCTATATGCAAATAATGTATATGTATATTCATTTCCCGCGGAAATTGATCTATCATTGAAAGATGTATCTCCTCCTTTCATGAGAACTGTTCCGTCATTGATTCCAATAGCCACCGCACTTCCATTTTTCTTAACTAATACATAAGATACACCTGGCTCCGTAGACTTGTCCCATCTAATCACTACTGCCTTCTTGTCATCATCAAATAATGCCTTTATTCCTCTTACCACAACTGGAGGATTTCTATCCAAGATTTCTTTTGCAGGCCGAAAGTCCTCACAAATGTCTAATATTTCAAGACAAATGTTAATTTTGTCAGATAGCGGCATAGTCTCACAGGCTTCAAATCTGGACCGGCACCCTGACAATACATTTTTAATCTCCTTTTTTTGATCCATCAAATCAATCTGTGGATATTTTCTTACAATTTCTGCAAGAAAACTCTCTGCCGCCTCATACCGCTTACTCGTTATTAAAACACGAAGTTTCTTAATTGGCTCCGCAATTTTGGCCTCCTCAGATTCCAACTTTTTCTCCAAAGATACTGTCTGGCTCTGTTCATTGGGCTCAGCTATCTTTGCACGAATCAGCTGCTCCCTAGCCTCATTGAGTTTCCCTTGCTTTAATGCCTTTTCTGCAAGAGATATGTACTTTGAAAACAGAGCAACATTCGCAAATACAAAACCGCACTCTGGACATCTATTTAAAGAAACTAGAATATCCTTACCACAATGTGAGCATTTTTTATAAAACTCCTTGCCACAATGTCTGCATTTATTTACCTTTTTAGCTTCTTTAATGCTTACAAACTCCGAAACATTCTGGCAATTAACGCATTTCACTGAAAATGATGCTTTTTCCGGAACATAAGGGTCATCCCTAAGTCCTGCCTCGCTGTTATATATCGCAAGAGCTACATCGGAATCTCCAAAAACATCCGTAATTTTTTTTATACAAATGTCCGCAAATCCAAAGTCACGTAAATCCGATTGCACCGAATCCTTCATTATAGAAAATAGCTCCGTAAGTTCAGGACTCTTATACAGCAGGAATTGTTCATACGCCTTTCTGTTTGTCTCATTATTAAAAACATTCGTTTTCCCCGCCGTTGCAATTGAAACACATAATTTACCTAAAGGGTCATTTCTCATTGAATTTTTCTTTGAATACTCATCAAACAAATTTGATATATCCCTGGTAGACATATCTTTATATTCTGCTGCATTTTCCGGTTCTCCGCTCAAATAGGCAGCAAAACTGTACAAATCGTATACTTTAGTTAAATCCGCACCGTTTGGATTTGGATCTCTGCTTTCTCTTAAAATTGCAAGTTCACTATAAATTTTTTCCGAATTGGTTGGAAATTTAGGCATTGCTGCAAATGGATCTATATTAAGGATAGTAAATCCATAACTCCTGTAAGCATCCTCAATGCTTTCCTTGGATAAACGGGTATTCTTTTTTTGAGCCTTTATTTTTCCATTTGTTACAACCAGTTCGCTTTTACTAAGCTTCTCAAGTCTTATTGCAGACTCAAGTCGTTTCCTTGATGTTGTTTTTCTCTCATCAGCAAGTTCAGCAAATTTAGGAAGCACTTTTCCATCGTTGCTCAAGACTTCTGCTTTCACTTTCCTCAGCAAATCCAATTTCCCATTAATTTCGTCACGCTGTGCCTGTTGGGAAATACTCCCAAGCATACCGCCAAGACTTTTCTCCGCTTTTTCTATGGCAGCCTTAATCTTTTTTGCGGCTTTTTCAGCAGGATCAAACGATAGACCCGTTATATCAAAAAAATCGTATTCCGCCATATGAATTTATCATCCTTCCCACGTTGCCACATCCGTCACTTTTACGTTTTCCTCTGCTATCCCCAAATCTCCGAGACTTTGGGCTATACTCCCAAATGCCTGCGTAAGCTCTGATTGTGGCACAAACATTGCATTGGCATCCTCTGAAGAAATACTCCGAAGAAAATTATAATCTGCCCCTCCAAACCCAATGGCTGCAGTTTCTATGCCATTCTCATTGCACTCATGAGCTGCGTCTATCGCATTCTGCTGACGATCCCAAACTCCATCTGCTAATATAACGGCGAATAACCTTCCTTCCTCGTTCTTCAACATATTTTCTATAGTATAGAATGGATGCTCCGCATTTCCATATCCAGTTTGTCCGCATTCAATGCTTTGTATCTTTTGAATACATTCATCTTCATTATCAGTCAGCCCGCACACTATCTGGTTTTTATCTGACACAGCCACCACCCCGACACAAGTGTATGCAAAATCAAGCTGCCTTACGAAATCACACATGGCCGCTTTCGCATCAGCAATTGGAGTTCCCGACATGCTCCCCGACACATCTACTGCCATTACGACATTCAAGGGCATCGGTTGATTTTGACTCGCATCTAGGGGAAGTCCATATTTTGACATATCCTCTGGGACTTTATCCCTGCGTACAGTCAAATTTGTCCTCTCATCATCCTGGCGTGCCTCCACATTTATCACTCCGTTGTCATCATAACTATATTGAATCCTTACAATTGATTTTCCCTTTTTCTTCTTGTCATACTTTAACCCGGTAACAACATATCTAAATGGAATCATATTATCAAGCGGATTCTCCTTATCCCCTTGCAAAACAAAAATTTCCATTTCGTTCAATCCTTTTCTCCGCACTCTGAACGAAAAGGCCTTTGCTGATTTAACCGGTCTCGGATGATTGGCCGGAATAATAATTTCATTGACATAGTGTGTTCCATCCTCACTGACGGCAATCATTCCCATAGCGTGCGCTGTGGTTTCCCTCAACGTCATCACGCCAAGTCCATCCAGCTTTTTCGCTGGTTTTGCTGCTAAGTGCATCTTCCCTAATGAAGCGGAGCGATCCGTCCTTTTCTTTCCATCCATGATTGCAACGGTTAGCTGCGTATATTGACTGCTTTCCTTGACGGACTGTATCGCTGCTCCCAATGCTACTGCTTCGTCTGGATTAACATGTGTAATCGGTTTCTTGCCGTACAGCTTAAACAGATAACTTGACACTTGCGGCATCCTTGTAGAGCCACCCACCAACAAAATATCCGAAACATCTGACCATTTAAGGTTCGCCTCTTCCATAATAGCTCTGCAAAGAGTTCCGGTTCTCTCAATTAAATCAACCGTGTTTTCCTCAAATTCCTGGCGTGTAACTGATACGGATGCATAACCATATCCTGAGAATGAAGCATTTGCATTAGCAGACTTTAATGACGTAAGCTGCCTCTTTGTTCCCTCAGACAATCCTCTCACTGTCCGCAGCAATTCATCATCATTCCGAATTTCCAGTCCCGTTTCATCTTCAAATTTATCAATCAATATATTCTCCAGCCTGTTATCCCAATCACGGCCTCCAAGATAATGATCTCCACGTGTTACAACGGTTTGCAAATCTCCGTTTCCATTCATATGTGTCAAAGTCACATCAAATGTTCCGCCACCCAAATCATAAACAAGTATATTCGCATTTTCTCTCCAATGATTCAAGCCATAAGCCATTGCCGCCGCATTTGGTTCATCAATTATCTTTTTAACCTTTAGTCCTGCAATTTCAGCAGCACGAATTGTTGCCTCTCGTTCGGCGGAATAAAAATAAGCAGGAACCGTAATAACAGCACTGTCGATAGTATCATTCAATTCTCGTTCCGCATCTTCTTTCAAATGTCTTAATAACAATGCAGATAAATCTGTTGATGAATAAGATTTTCCATCAATTATGCAATAGGAATCATTACTACCCATACTACGTTTAAAGGTAGCAGCACATCCTTCTTCTCCGGCAATAAACGCACTTTCGGCTTCACTTCCAAAAATAAGATTTCCATTCATAAATTGAATTACAGAGGGAGTGATTTTTCTTCCCTCTGAATTCATAATTATTTTGGGGGTGTTTTCCCCTTCTGGAACATAAGCAACCGCCGAATACGTTGTTCCTAAATCTATACCTACTGAAACTGACATTTATCTCTAACTCCCTCTGTTAAAAATCGCTGCTTGTTTTGAGTGAAGCAACATGTCTGATAGCTTCATTCATTTCTTCCTGCGTCTTTGTATTCTCAGATGTAATAACTGTTTCTACCGTTTCGTTGGTATCCGGATTAGTAGCCTTTACCTCAAGGCCAATTGCACTGCACCGAAAAAACACTTTAATAGGAGAGCCTTTAGGTGTTCCTGTTGGAAGTTCCAGTTTAACCTCACCCAATTTTTTTACCTTCAATGCAGGATCTGTATATTGCTCATTTCCATTCTCATCTATTGATGGCATTACATGCTTATCATTAATCCGGTCTTTTCCAACGTTTTCATATATTTTAAGATCTATTGCAACCTGATTATCTACCACTGTTCCATAAGTCTCCGTAGCTTCAGCCGGAGACTCATCTCCCACAAAGAGAAGATTATCAATCATAAAATGTTCTTCATCAACCCATACAGCCGGACCGAATGAACGAGACAATTTATCACTAACAGTACTCACCTTCTGAGGAATTATTTTGCGAAGTTGCTCGGCCTCCTCCTGCGTGAAATCAGGCATCTCATCATCACTTCCATACCCACCGCTTTCTTCATCCTCCTCTTCTCCACTCTGATCTTGATTTTTTTCCAATACTCTTTCTACACATTCGAGAGCAGCCTTCAACGCCGCACCTTTTGCCACTGCTAGATCAGGGTCTTCCATCCTTACTTTTCCTGCAAACACAGTTTCTACAGCTTCACGAATCATTGGCATTTTAGTAGATCCTCCAACAAGAAGAACTACATCAATATCTGCCGCAGTCAGTGAATTATTTTCAAGAATCTGCCTGACAAAATCCATAGTCATCTCGACAAGATCCTGTGTCCTTTCCTTAAATGCATCTGCCGAAATCTCTATTCGGGTAACATCACCATCATATGATATATTAATACTGTGATTAGCCTTCTTAGAAAGCAACTTTTTTGTTCCTTCCACCTGGCGCTGAATGACAGCTCTTAATTCCGGTGTTATATCCTCCAATGCCAAACCATTTTCGTCACAGTACAGCTCCGCAATATAATCATATAACCTGGCATCCCAATCAATACCACCCAGCCGGTCATTGCCGCCTGAGTCGATAACATCTATGGTTGCTTTGCCATCATCATCAACACTAAAATCAAAAAGTGTGATATCAAATGTACCGCCTCCAAGATCATACACCATAATTTTTCTGTTTTCACCAAATTCTCTGCAGCAATAATTAAGTGCAGCCGCTGTAGGCTCGTTAACGATATCAAGAACGTTCAGGCCCGCAATTTTACCCGCCTGTTTAGTCGCAGTTCTTTCCTCATTTCCGAAATATGCCGGACAGGTAATTACGACATCCTTTACTTCATCGTTTCCCTGTTCCTCGGCATATTCCTTCATTCTCTTCAATATCAAAGAAGAAATCATAATTGGATCATAAGCAACGCCATCAAAATTCCTTATTGTTGCATCTGGTTTTCCAATTTCCCGTTTGACAAACTGAACCACTCTTTCAGGCTCAATTTCAGCTTGTGCCTTTGCAGCTTCTCCCACTACAGGATCGCCGCTTTCCTGAAAATATACTGCCGATGCAAGCGTCCTGGAATCCTCCTCATAGTTTTCAATTACCTCCGGCATTCCGTTTTCATTTAAAGTAGCAATAACTGAATAGGTAGTGCCAAGATCAATTCCGTATACTTTTGCCATTTTGATTTCTCCTCTCGTTTTTTATTCAGTCAAATTATCCACAGCAGATTCTTTATACACATATACATCAACCAGTTCCTTGATAAGGGGTCTCTTCTCTGTGTAAAAACCAGTACCTTTACTGGAAACGACTGTATCATGCAATTCAGAATTATCCGTTTCTATTCGCTCTACAATCTGACAAAACTTGCTGTTCCTTTTATCCCCCGGTTTACTCTTCTGCAACATAACGCCATTGCTCTCTAAAAGCTGTTTTATATCCATAAAAAGGTATTTGATATGTTTCGCTGTTTTATCATCCACTTCTACGTTCAAAAGCGCCTCATTATCACAATAGATTCTCGCAACCTCGCGTAAAACATCATCAAAAGCCCTGCCTCTGTCTATCTCGTGGTAGCATTCCAATTCGTCCTGCATAGATTTTAACCTGCCAGCAAATTCATTATGGTAAAGCTTATGCATCTCTCTGACATCAGCTGCCATTTTTTTGTAGCTTTCTGCCTGTTCTTCAATATGCTGTTCTATCTTTTCAAGGGCTAGACCAAATTTTGGATTGGATTCTTTCTCCGTTTCCCGCTCTTCATCCATTATAAAATCGAGAGGTTTGGCGCTCTCTTCACCATTTTTGTCAACAATGTTTTGAATTTCTGATTTATCTATACAATACTCATTTACAGAACCATCTGTGCCAAAAGATGTTCTGTCTTTATCGAATGTATTACTTTTTTGTTCCTCCATCAGTTTACCTCCATCTATTTACACCTCAGCAAATAATATCCCATTTGTACTATATACACATGCCAGCGAACCAGTCAGCTTACCCAGTGTTTCTGCTCTTACTCTGGGTTCATCGGTTTCATCGACAGAAATTCCTCTGGTATCACTGGAATTCATAAATGAATTATTCTGTGATATGTTGTATCGTATCCTGATTTTTTTATACTTTCCCATAAAATCTGACCACTTTTGACAAGAAGTACCGGCGGAATGACGAAACAACACTATCTTTGCAACATTTCCGGTAAGTTCTGCAAACAATTCATCTCCATGGATATCTCCTCCGTACAACGATGATATAAAATCCTTCTGACTTATCGCGTATGTCCTTCCCCTCAATAAATCCCTTATTTTCAAAAACCTGGATATTGGAACATCATCGAGCAAAATCGAGAATTCCTTTCCCTGCGCTTGGAGTAACATCAAGTGGTTAATAACCAATTCACCAATAAGTTCATTATTGACCCCTCCCACATCAATAGAGATTACTCCTTTCTGATTGAGCATTCTTTTTATATTGCTTTTTCTGCCAGTCGGTCTCCCATATATTCCTTCAGCCTGACGATTCAGTTTGTTCAAAAAAATTCTAACGGCATCTGTTTCCGATGAACCCGCCATATAATATCTATCTATTTCTCTATGTTCAATTGTCGTGATTTCCCCATCCTTTAATAGCTTATCCAGTTCATCTTTTAATTTTAATATAGGAAAAACGGCTAGATTCTGAATCGTAACTGTTCCCTCTTTATGAAGCACAACCTCTATCAATGCCCTCAACAGTGACTCCGAACTCGGATTGGAATCATCATTCGGCATTGTTTCGTATAAGAGATATGCAATATCATCCACCGGCATTCCACGGAATACATCATAATAAGTATTTGTTCTATCTATAAATTCCGCATCAACACTATGCTCTCTTATCATAGCACCGATATCTCGATTACCGCTATGTAATGCTATAAGAGGAATCCCCTCCTGCTGCGATTTATGCACAAAAGGAATTAACGCCTCCATTCTTGTGCGAACTTCTCCTCCGGAAACAATCTCTCCTTCAGGATAATCGTTTTCACCCCAGATAAAATCCAGAGCAGGGGTTTGGCTCTTTGTGTCATAGTCATATATGTCATTATCGCTTGGATCAGATGTTACCAGCAATAACTGCTGCTTATTTTCATTTGGCATAATCATCACAGAGCGATTCTGAAAATTCGCCTCTGATGCATGATCACATATCTGTCTGATTTCTTTTTTTGTCCTGGCATTTTGTAATGCAGTATATATGGAATTACCAGTCCACATGGATACACCATAAGCAGCCCTTGTAACACCACCCATTACATGAAATGCGTCACCTAATAAACCCATATCTCACCTACCCATGAAACAAATCAAATTTGAATTTAAATGGCGGAATGTTTGGTAATCCAACAACAGCCTCGCCTATATCCAAACCAATCAAATCCCAATCCTCTACTACAAAGCCTTCCCGTTTTTCATAATGCCTGCTGCCATTCGCCTCCGGAAATGTCTCAAGAATCATGTTTTTTCCAAATAGCCTGCTGACGTACTCTCTCGTGTTATAGTCATTTGACTGAAATGCAAATACTGAGCTAAAACCCGCAACAGCATTGTGCGCCTTTGCCTCGTTCTCATAGTTTGCATTCAACTGGTCTATTCCTTGAAGCCCCGCCAATATCTTTACACCCAGACTTCGACCAAAATTTATTCCGTCTTCCAAATGCCGCAGATTAGGCAAAAGCTTTAATTCATCAGCAATCAGGTATACGTTGCCTTGAGTAGCCGTTCTGCCAAGTGCTTCTTTCAATGCAAGGTCAAATAACAATGTATAGATTGGAGATAACACATCGCCTATTGCAAGATCATATTCCAAAAATGCCGTATGGCCTCCTTTTCCTCGAATAAACTTTCGCATGGAAAAGTCTCCTACATCGGAGAAAACACCTGTAAATATATCCCTTGTAACCGAGTATACCTCAGACATCACGCCTTGTGCCTGAGTTCCTGATTTTCCCCCGATATATGCCGCAACAGAAGCCAGGTCACTATGGCTTCCCACCATTGAGCGTATTTCATCTATCGGAGTCGAATCCAATAAATCTTTCAAATCCTTATTGCTGAACGGCACACCCTCCCTGACCAAAGATATAATGATTGAAGCCAATAAATCACGCGCAGCATTGGGAAAGAATGGGTTACTGTTATTTTTTTCACTTCTTTCTGCAAACAGTGACTTACAAATCTCCTGTGTGTTTTGGGCTATAGAGATTCTATCCCTTCCATCAGCAGTGATTTCATCGTACAAATTCCACTTGGCCGATATCTTTCTATAGGTCTTAGAATTTCCTATTACTACATCTCCCGATTCAAAAAATTTCTTGTGAAAATCCCCTTTACTATCAAAAATCAGCATTACGTCATCTTTGTTAAGATTTTTCTTTAATTGTTTTACAATATGGTAGAAAAGGTTCGTCTTTCCACTTCCAGTTCCGCCTACGAGAAGCAAATGTTTACTTAATATCTCCTCATTTATACCAAATTTAGCTTTTTGTCCATTAAACTTTCCAGAAATTTGGAGACAATCGTGAATGCCATCCTGTGGAGGACTATTACTCTCAACCAGCCCACCATATACAATTTCATGAGTCAAAGACATTGGAATCTCCTCCCCGCCACAACAGCATTTATGTAATATGGACATATCCCGTCCTTTGTTTCTCATTAAAGATATATGTATACCGATAACTTCGGTTATACTTTTTCACAGCAAGATCAATTAACTTTTCAAGAGAATCTCCAATGGCAAATTCCCTCCAATGTTCGGCTATGCGAAATGCAAAATCAGGATTACCTTCTTCCATTCCTCGGAAAACCATATTCTCTAGTTCACCTTGACACGCAATAACAAGCTTGAATTTGGCAAAATAATCAGCATGCTGATTATCTGTATCCAACTTTGTACTCCAAGAAAAATGGTCATTGCTCATTCGTCTGTAATCCAAGCCAAAATAATCTACACATTTGATACTTTTACACGGATTGTTTTGATTTAGCGTTATGTCAAAAGTAAAATCATAATAATTCCATTTCCCATCTATCTTAATCGCATTCCATGCATGTCTTCCTATTTTTCCATCCGCCCTCTGCGCCTCACCCTCTATCACAACACAAGGGAAAGCAACATAATCACAAATGCTTTTTACCGCTTTTGCAATACCATCACATACTCCCGAATTTTTCAAAAACGGTCCTGTTATATCATGCTCACCACCACCTTCATGATACAATACTGTGTCTATCAAATATGTGTGAATTTCGAACAAAATACCCCATTCATTCTCTTTTTCTACTAGGTTCTTAATCTTGTTTATTGTCGATAAGCACTCGTCTTTGATATCTTTATAGATACTTGAGGACATTTTATATTTTGGTCGTACAGAAATCTTCTTTCCATCCATAAAAACATTGCATTTATCTACATGAAAAATCATCGGTGTATCAAGCATCACGTATCTGTATATTTTTTCAATTTCAACCTTTTTTTCACATGGTGATATATCTATTTTTTCACTAAATGACAAAATCCCAGTCTTAAGATCTTCATAAATGCAACGTTCTTGAAAAAGAAGTTTATCCTTATAATATTGAAATCCGTCAAAAGTGCTATATATTGTGAATGTCCTCTCTATCTGCTTTACATGATTTAAATCCTGCATTTTTGCATTTGAAATACCTGTAATGCTTTTTCTCATTTACATACACATCTCTTCCTCATCTGCGTACTCTTTAGAAGATGCTTCTTCTTCCTGATCTCCTCTGAAAGGTACATCCTTAAGAGAATCCCAATCTGTCGTCTGTCTCTGATTTTGGTCAGATTGACCCTGTATATTTTCTTTCTCTCTGAGTATCTCTCCGGATTCTTCTAACTCTCTTCTTGAAATTTCTGGTGGTCGATTCATTCCTTCACCTCCCTATGCGATACAATATTTGTTGTATAAAGAATCACAATATTCTTTATACAAGTCAAATGCTTCCTCATTTCTTCCCTTTTTAATAAGACTTAAAGTACCGATAACAAGTTCTCTATACATCCTCACATAAATAGTCTGCGACTCGTCTTGCTCTCCTATTTTTTTTACAATCAATGGTGCTTTTTCATAATATTCCTGTATTGTTTCCGGATGATAATCTTTAACATATGTATCACGAAACTTTCTCAATATGCTGAGTTCTTCACAGTTATCGTCAAATCGAGCGGACTTTGCTCTCATACACGCTGTTGTGAGATAGCAACCAGAATCGTCTTTCTTCTCTGGTTCAACATATGGATTGCCCAGCCAGTCAGTTTCTATTTTTTGATTGCCAAAAATATCAGTTTCAACTTTAGGGTTTCCAAAAATATCAGTATTTACTTTTTCATTTCCAAAAATATCAGTTTCAGCATTCCAATTTCCAAAAAAATCTCTATAATATCTCTTTCCGTCCTGTTCAATATATTCTCGTCCTTCTTTATCAGTTTTAGGCATGTCCCCATCCTCCTCATATTCACATTATCTCTTTCTCTCTGGGATATCGTCTTTAACACCACATTTTTCTAATATTCATCGAAGTTTTTCCTCGATTCGCACAAAAGTATACTTTTATGCGAATGGAATTTGCTACATTTTCACAATTAGTAGTTTACGCCAAAAACCTTGTAAAATCAAGATTTCTTTGTTGGTTTTTCGGTATTTTTCGTAAAAATGTGGCATTCTCATAAAAGTATACTTTAACAATCCAGCTTTTCTACCTACTGTTCGTCTGTTTCCAATGCTTTCTTCATTTTCTGTCTAAACGTGCTTTCTGGCATACCACATTCCTTTGAGGCTTTTAATACAAATATTTTTCCATCCCTGCACATCTGACAATACTCGCTGAAATTATCCGGAAGTGGTTTTTCAGGTCTTCCGAACTTCACGCCTTTTGCCTTTGCCGCCGCAATCCCTTCAGCCTGCCGCTGCTTAATGCACACTCTTTCATTTTCACTGACATAGCTCAATAATGTTAATACCAGATCCGAAATAAATGTGCCGAGCAGGTTCTTTTCTCTTCTTGTATCAAGAATCGGCATATCAATCACAACAATGTCCGCTCCTTTTTCCTTTGTGATGATTCGCCACTGTTCCATGAGTTCCTGATAATTTCTGCCAAGTCTGTCAATGGATTTGATATACAGCACCATGCCGGGTTTAAGCCTTCTCAGCATCCGCTTGTACTGTTTTCTCTCAAAGTCCTTGCCTGATTGCTTATCAACATAAATATTTGCCTCCAACACCCCCATTTCCTTCAGTGCAATCCTTTGCCTGTCCTCATTTTGATCACGGGAAGAAACTCTCATATATCCAAGAATAATTGTTTTGTCTGCCATAATCTTTTCAACCTCCATTTTTTACTGTACAAATTTTACTTAGTAAGTTCCTCAAAAAATAAGAAGATAGATAACAATTGCTATCTGTCTCCTTTGCTACCTCGCTCCTTTATCTTTCTGTCTTGCCTGATGCCCCCTGCCTGCTTCCCTTATCTTTATGTCCTGCTCTTTTTTTCTGAGTCTATTCCTGACGCTCCGCATATCCACCACCTTTTCTCCGTAATTTTTCTCATACTCTGCACAAGCTGTTTCATAATCCTGATTCTCCCTCTTGGCCGCATTAAGTTCCTTATAGAATGCCTGTACAGAGTCAAAATTGTATTCCTTGACAATAGAAGAAAGTCTCTTTTTCATATTAGAAATCTGGAAGTCAAGACTATCAATCTCCTGCTGTAATTCCTTACGTCTGCCGCCTTTGAAGATACCTGCACATTCGGACAGTTCCTTTTTCAGCATATCCCTTCCTTTCTCACGCCCCAAAATTACCCTGTTTTGGTCTTTCAGCCTACCCTCAATCTCTTTCAGGCGGGGATATTTACTTGCAAGAACGGACGGTTTTGGCTGCGGCGGTCTTTCTGCTGTCTGCCCGGTTTCAATCGAAACTGGCTTTTGCTCTGCCTTTATCTGTTTAATAATGCTTTCTTTCTCTGTGGAATCAACTTCTGAATGCTCTGTATGCTTTTTCATATCAAGTTTCCGATTCGGATTTACGGGAAATGGTATCTTCTTCCTTTCCGGCTGAACTATCAGATTATCTCCTGTACGAATACGGCTGTCTATTTCTTTTGATGTTTCCTTAACAACACTGACATCAATACCGATCACTTTCTCCGCTATATCTATCATCTTCTGCATGGCTTTAGCAATCAGGAGTTCCAATAACAGAATCGCCGCTTTGACAATCTCCCCGAACAGCTCCGGCTTATGTCCGTTCTGTTCAACGGATTCCTTAACTTTTTCCGTGATTTCCGCCTTTTTAAGTTCCACAATCTCCGCATCTGATACGCCGCTTACAATCGCACGGTCAACAGTTCTGTTCCATTCCATGCGGATTTCATTGTCTGCTTTGATTTCCTCCGCTTTCGGATTATTTTTACCAACCTTCTTTGTTGCAAGGTACGGACCGTTTTTATCGAAAATACTGAGCCTGTCCTTATCATCAAGCACCATTTGATTGATTAAATCCGTACAAAACACTTTTATCTCATCTAAAAAGGATTCCTGCTTGAAACTCTCATCTTTAATAGTAAAAATCTTACGCTCATACACTTCGCCCTTTTTGATGATTTTACAGCCTTTGCGGATATTTCCATCTTCGTCAAGAATCTCTTTCTTTGTCCTCACATGACGCCCACGCTCATCATAAAACATATTCCGTGTGGCAACTTTTTCTGCCGGCTGTTCCAGCCGCTTTCTCTCTGCAAATATCATATGGATATGCAGATTCGTTTTACGTTTATTGTGGTGGAGCGCAGCAAAGCACTCCACGCCGTACTTTTCCTTAAATTTGTCTACCATCTTTTTCAAAAGATAGTCATGCTCATAGTTGATAAAACTCTCCGGAAGCGCAATCATCAGTTCCCTTGCCTCAATGCACTTCCCATTTGTGCCGCTTTTTTCAAATTCTTCCTGATTACATTTGGCAAGCTCCCGCCAGAATGCCCTGTCCGGCTCTGTTGCATAGACTTCATAGAGATGTTCCTGCTTGGCATGGCTCGAAATATAAGTGATGCGCCCTGACAGGTTATGCAGCTTTGCCATTTCTATAAATGAATTTCTTTTCATAAACGCTTCCTTTCCCTTTTTTGCGGATAATCTGCCGCCACAGTTTTTTTGAGCAACCGTTATAAGGCGGCTTGTAGCGAACCGTTGCCCGTATCCGGGCAGTTTACGGCTGTCGCTTTCTGACAGCCGCAGGGGGCTTCGTTCTGTGAAGTTCCCTCTGCAATGCTGTACATTTGCCCTGAAATGTAGCCATAATCAGCAGCGTCATCCGTGCGCCCGTCCTCTGGGCGGCATGGATAAATACAGTCCAGTCCTTTCGGGCTGTATAAATTTGCGCCTGCGCAAATCTGCCCCCGGCAGGGCGAAATCCCCGGAGCATAAACCGAAGGTTTGTGCGTAGGGTGTATTTCGCTCTCAAACGCCGAGGGCTTAGGGGAGAGCTTGCGCCCTCCCCGGAAATTAGCTGCCGACACTCTCTGAACCACTCTGAAACGGTTCGTGGAACAGATTCTTTACAGACATAAAAAAACCGCCTGTCCGAAAACTGGTATTCCAGTCTCAAAACAGACGGCTACATTTACGCCCTTATTTGCAGCCTTTCGGCTGTTTTTTGCCCTTATTTTGCGGGCTTAAATGCCCGCCCTTTATTATGCAGCCTTTAACGGCTGCCCTTTGTCCTTGTTTTGTAGCCTTTTGGCTACTCTTTATTGGTTTGTAATCAAAATATGGCTGCATTTATACTCTGATGTGAAAAAATCCACAAAAATAAGGCTACAGTAAACTTGATTACCGTAGCCCTGCCCTATAAATATATTAAAATGCGTCAAAGTCAATCAAATCATTATCCGGCGGCTCTGTGGCGTTCTCCGATACAGTTTCTTCCTGCATATTCCCCGCATTCTGCATCGTTGCTTTCGCGTCTGTCAGATTTGTAGCAGCGGGAGAAACCGTGCCGCCCGCCACATTTCCGCTGTCTGCGCCGTTTAATGATTCCTGCCCATACATCATACCGCCCTGCGCCGCCTGATATGCCCCCATAGGAACAGATAAAGAAAAAAGCTGCATCTGTGCCATATACATCCCAAAAAGTGCCGGGAGATTGGACATTACTTTCTTTTCCACCGCATTCACAATACGCTCTGTAAAAGCGTCCTCTTTCTCCCTCGTTTCCAGATAAGGATCATTACCTACCGCTATACACCTGTCATAATAATCATTGACCGCCTCTATCACAAATTTATTCTGTGACTTGAACATCTGCCGTATCTTTGGGGAGTGCAGGAGTTCCCACGCCCTACACTCGTCCCCTTTTTCCATGTTAAAGCGGATATTGTGGTTTTTGTTTTTCATTCAGATACGCCTCCCCTTATCCGGCTGATGCCATTGCTTTCTGCCTGCGCAGCTTCATATAGCAGAAATATTCATAGCCTTTGGCATTTGCCCGTATATCATGGTTGAAGGTAACATTATCGCTGTCATAACTGCCCACAAGCTCCACAACCTTCGCACCACCGCCCATGACATACAGCTTCATAAGATTAGGATTGTAACCATGCGCCTTCAGTTCCGCAAATATCTTATCCACATAGGATTTTGCCGCCTCCTCCATAAGCGCCTTGTATTCATCCCCTATATCAGCGCTGCCATGTCTAAGATAATTTTCAATAATCTCTGCCGGAAGTTCCTCCGCCTTTCTGTCTAAGATGTGGTCACGGATCACCTTAAAACACTCGCCCACGCCAAGCCGCACTGTCCATGATTTGCTCTCACTCGCCTTACCGTTGTTGAGTATCATCACATTCATTGTCCCGTTGCCAATATCCGCTACCATGTGCATCCCCTTAAAATCCGGCAGGCTCTCCGCTATTGCCGCATAACACTGTGGCATGACCGTACAGTCCACAATGTCAACCACATAACGCCTGCCCGCATACCTGTAATCTACATGGCGGTTCTGCATCATATATTCACGGAAGGAATCCCGCTGTGTCTGCACCCATTTTAACGGAAGCCCTACCGCAAGATGAATCTTTGCCGTTGACAGCCCTCTTGCGTTCAGCTCTTTTGCGATGGCAGCAAGAGTAAGGATATAATTATCGTCATCCATGCTCTTTTCCGCCACAAAATCCTTATGTCCTTCGCCTATGGTGTAGTAACTGCCCTCATATTCCAGAAAGTTTCTTGTAAAGATAGGCGGCTGCTCACTCTTGCTCACGGAAGTCGGGAAACAGCACCTTGCCGTTTTATAGTTCCCATATCCTGCATCCACGCCTAAAATAATTGTTCCGTTCATATTATAATCTCTAAGTTTTGCCATTATAAAAGTCTCCTTTCCAATCCAGTCGGTGCAGAGCCAATGCCTCGGCATTTATGCCTCTGGCATCGTGCGCCCCCTCTTTTAAAGTTGCTATTAATAATAAAATCATCTTCCATATTTGCGTTTCACTTCTTCTTTCGTCGGAAGGCTGCCGTCTACGATAACTTTATTTTCTCCGGCTGTTATAACTGCAACCTGATCCGTGCTGTCCGTACTCAGAAGTTCCTCCGCTGACTGCCTTGCTTCCTCTATCTGTTTTTGTTTATCCGCCGCATTTGCGTCCTCAATCAGCCGCCGGATCTCCGGTCTGTGCTTCTCCCTGTATGCTTTCAGGTACGCCCGCTGATACTGGCGGCGTTTCCGTTTCTTTTCTTCCTCCGCAGTTTCTTCCTCCGAAAGTTCCTGTGCCGGAAGTTCCACCTTCCCGATATAATTTAAGAAAATCTCAATCTCCTGCACACGCCCTCCGTCCGTGTTCTCGATTTTGTGTACCAGCACCTTGTCCACAAATTCATTGACGATGGCAGGCGTAAGTTCCTGAATGTCGGTATATTTATGGACAAGGAAAAGAAATTCCTCCGTCCTGTCCGTATCTTCTTCAAACTGAATGAGTTTTTCTTTCATCTCTCTCATGGAAATTTCAATTTCCTGCTGTTCCTTTTCATAACCGGAAGAAAGCATTTCGTAGCGTCTGTCCGGCAACTTCCCCATTGCGTTGTCCTCATACACCTTTTTAATCAGCAGGTCAAGGTCTGCAAAGCGTTTCTCTTTTTTCGCAAGGTCTGAGTTCAGCTTTTTTACCTCGCTTTTATCCCTGACCTGTGATGCTCTCCGCATACTTTTTATAAATGCCGCCTCGTCCATGCGGACGCTTTTTAAGGCATACTGTATTGTTTCAAGGATAAGCTGCTTTGCCGTGTCCTCTTTTATGGAGTGGGAACAGCACACCTTCCTGTTATGCTTTCTGGCGCTGTTGTAAGTGCCGCAGTTAAAGCCTGCGGATGTCCGTTCTGTCCCGCCGTTTGGGATTCCACGCCAGTCCCTTTTCGCCCTCGTTGTGCTTCTGCGGTAGTGCATTTTGCCACCGCAGTCAGCACAATAGAGCTTTCCAGTCAGCATACTTCCTTCCCCGCTGGTATCAACCCTGCGGACGGTTTTCCTTAATTCCTGCACCATATACCAAGTCCTGCGGTCTATGATTGCCTCATGGGTATCCTGAAAAACAAGGATGTCCTCACTGCTGTTTTTGACCGCTTTCTTGTCCTTATAGGATTCCTTATGGCTTCGAAAATTCACGGTATCTCCCATATATTCCGGTCTTTCCAGTATCCGTGCAACCGATCCGCCCGTCCAGTTATAAGGCGTTTCAAAATCGCACATGGTCTTATAATTCCCCCTGTTTCTGGTCGCCTGATAATAAGAAGGTTTCTCGACTTTTTCCTCCGTAAGCAGCTTTGCAATCTGGAACGGTCCCATACCATCCACGGTCAACCGGAAAATCTTCCTCACAACCTCCGCCGCTTCTTCATCAACAAGCCAAAGATTTTTGTCATCAGAGCTTTTTACATAGCCGTATGGCGGGTTGCTCGTGATTGGTTTTCCCTCTTTCCCTTTTGCCCGTAAAACTGCGGTAATTTTCCTGCTGCAGTCACGCAGATACCATTCGTTCATGATATTCAAAAAAGGGGCGAATTCGCTGCTGGTGTTGTTGGTACTGTCAACACCGTTGGAAACAGCAATAAAACGGACACCTTTTTCACGGAAGAATACCTCCGTGTAGAATCCTACCTGAAGGTAATCCCTCCCCACACGGCTCATGTCCTTTACTATGACTGTGCCAATGTCGCCGTTTTCAATCCGGCTTAACATCTGCTTCCATCCCGGTCGGTCAAAACTGCCGCCAGAAAATCCGTCATCCGTAAAATGCACCGTGTTGGTGTATCCATTATTTTTTGCATAGTCCTCCAGCATTTTCTTCTGGTTGACTATGCTGTTGCTGTCCCCCGCAAGATCATCGTCCCTTGAGAGCCGCTCGTAAAGAGCTGTTATTCTGTTGTCACCAGCCGTCCTGTTGTTCATTCCGAACTCCTTTCCGGCGGCTGGCTCATCTGTGGTAGATTCATAATACCACAGTTTCCGCCTCCTGTCATCACTTCATTGCGTATTAAACGGGTTATTTTTTCGTCAAGCGTATCGGCATAACCCGAACCCGTATATACCCTGACCTTGAAAAGCGTCCCGCCGATTCTGCGGTAAAAAAAGCCAGCCGCAGAGGGGCTGGTTTTTACCATACCGTTATCCAATTTTACTGTTTCCATTATGCAATCCTTTCTTGCGTATCATGCGCATTTCCCCTATAATGGCTCTTGTACTTCCGTATTCAGTAACCGGATTTTATTTTATCCGTACCCCATAGCCTGCTCCTCCTTTTTTGTAATTGATTTTTAATAAAAAAGAATTACTCCTTTCACTAATAGGAGAAATACGGCTATAAAAGCGGAAGTGTTTTTGAAAAAACAGCTACAAAATTTTATTCTTTTGCAAAGGACTGACTGCAAATGCCAAAATACGCTGAACTCCCGGCATTCAGGGAGCAGAATTTCATAACGGAAGCGGACGGGGATATGCTCCACCGTGAAGCCCGTGCCCTTGCAATCCGGCGTATTGAGGAAAGCGCAAGGACGGAAGTCGACTTTGAAAATGTACTGTACTGGTGGGATAAACTGGACGCAAACAGGGAACGGAAAGAAAGAGACCATGAAACAGGACGCTCCGCTGTTCCTCTGGAATGGGGCGCATACGAATTGTACCTTTCCGACAGCCCTTCCTATGACATGATTCTAAGAAGGCTCATGCTTGCGGGCGATTTCCTCGATATTATATTTGACCATCCCGAAACAGTACACGAGCTTGTCACAGATGCGGATTTATCGAAAATATTAAAGGAACTAAAGCCGCATCTCAAAAATATGCTCTATTATCTGTTCCTGCGTGACTATTCCACAGCAGAATATGCGGAGAGTATCGGACAGACTGACCGGAATATCAGGGGTATTCGGGAAACTGCTCTGAAAAAGATACGGAAACTCTATGGCGGCATACTTACATACAGAAAAGAAAACCGTCTGCCGATGACGATTGACGAAAAATATTTCTTGGAAAACGGAGTGCGGAAGAAAAAGAACACCCGACAGCTTGACCGATAACGAGTAACCGTTTATAATGTAAGAAATATTACATCAGATGATGTGACAGGATTGATGGATTGGAGCAGATTATTTATGAAGAATTTATTTGAACATACCAGCGCACCGTGGATTCGGTACAGCAGTTATGAATATAAGACAGGCAGTGACAACAACCTCTACATAACGGTTTCCAAAGATGCCAGACCGGAAATGTACCATCCCATGCAGGAAGCGGAACAGCTCGTCATTGATGCCATAAATGTCGGGCTTGCTGCCATGCACAAGGTACCGGAAGAAGAATTGAAAGAAGCTGTACTTGACTTTATCAAAAAATATGGTTTTCTCGGCTTTATGACCGCCCTCCCGACAACTGCGGATTTTATAACCTATGAATCGGTGTATCTTCCCAAAAACCACTTTATAAAGGAAGAATCCCTCCCTACAGATGAGTATTTTTCTTATTTTTACCCTTTTGACAAGCCGGATTTCAGAAAGAACGGCGTAAAATCAGGCTGGTCTGTAACTGACCGTGAGGGTATTGCGATCACGATGGCTATGGGAAATGCGCCGCAGGCTGTGGCAATGGAATTGCAGAAGGAATATGCGGAAAGATATGACTGGCTTGTAAAGGAATTTACCGACTGGGCGTTTACCTTTATGACAAGTTTCCTTTATTACATGGATTATGATACGATTGACGAACAGACACGCAGCCTGTACCGTCAGGGCATTTCCGCTTTCGGCGGCATATCCCCGACTTACCGGATCGCGCTTGAAAAGGATTCGCCCGTTATCGTATGGGATTTCCATTCACTGCTAATCATGGTGCAGATGTGCTTCTCATTCATGCTCACGGATAAGGACAGTGATATGCGCATGTGCAAACACTGTAAAAAAGCCTTTGTCGCAAGCAGGAAGGGGAATGAATTTTGCAGCCAGAAGTGCAAGAACCAGTTTAATGTCTACAAATCAAGGGAAAAGAAGAAAGGAAACAAAAGAGATGATTGAAAACAGGAATGTAAATATCATAACCGATGCGGACGGTAAAAAGCTGGTCTTGATTAACGATATCCGTTTCAAGGCAAAAGTGCGGGATGACTGGACGGCTGTCGAAGAATACCTGAAAGCGTATATCGGGGATTTTTACGAAATTGAGGAAACTTCTGAAAAAATATATATTTCGGCAGATTTTCCCGATGAATACGCAAGTTCAGAAAGCCGTATCGCCTTAAAAGGCGCTGTCGCAAAGGCTAAGGCAAATGCTTCACAGGCTGTTCCTGAACTTATAAGAATAGCCACCAATCCAAAACATGAGGCAAACCGGAAAGAAAAACACAAAACAGATGCGGTATATGGATGGTATCGCTACAACATCAGATTTGCATTGCCCGTATATGATGACAAAACAGGGAAAATAGCAAGACATAATATTTATTCAGCAAGTATGCTTGTCCGTCATGCGAATGATGGCAGGAAGTATCTGTATGATATTTTGGCAATAAAAAAAGAAACGAGCAGCCCGCTTGAGTGAAAACACTGTACGGTAAAAACCCATTTCTTATTGTCAATAATAAGCCATTTTTCAATTCCTGTCAATCCCCAATTTTGATTTTTTCAGAATACCGCCATTGGCATTTTTAATGCAATGGGGGGAACTTTGTTCCCCCTTGACCGCTCCATAGCATGAGGCACAGATGATGTCAAGACCGTCGCAGGCGAGGCGGAGCCGGTGTCTTGACATCATCTGTGCCTCATGCTACAAAACTTAAAACAAAGCCAGAACTAAAGGGAATATATCAGATCGTGCAACACCACTTCCTCCGCCCTGCTCCTGATGCTGTTCATCTTCTGAAGCCAACATAGCCAGTCATCAGATTTTAACTGCTCCGTCACACCCTCTTTCTTTGCCATCTGCCCCACAAGCCTATCCATCATCTCATTGCATTCTTCATCAATTTCCGCAAGGTGCTTCCATAAGATTTCTGATAGAATCATATGCGAATAAATGCCCCTGTGGTTTTCTTCTAAAAAACGCTTCCTCATCCGTCCATACTTCCCGATCTGATACTCCGTTGTATCCGAAAGTTTGAGGTCGGGAATCAGATAGTCCTCTTCCCAATGATATGTAATTTCCATATGCAACCGCCTTTCTTTGTGCTAAACTGTTTACAGATACGAATAAAAGAATTATCACCTTCTCCCTTTACCACAACATCTGCAAGTTTCCATTCACCACAAATGAGCCAGCCGCATATGTTGTATTTTCTGCGAGCAATGAGCCAAGCTGACATACTTGTATGTCAATTTGGCGAATGCCGCAAGAGTCAGATGCTTGCATCTGACTAGCAGATGGAGATTTCCGCTAAAATACAATCTTTTAGAGGAATCTGACATCTACACTTCACAACATATCACATCATTGAAATAGCTCTGCGCCGTATCCAGGCTGCGGTATCCCACCTGCAGGGCATCCAGCACACACCGCTCGCATTCTTCCTTTGTCACCTGATAGACGCCATAGCCAAGAACCGGCATTTTTACTCCATTGTTCAATGTTACATATTCCATATCAATATCCTCCTCGTTTTTAATCGTTTTCCGTCTGGTCATTGGACCCTACCAGCTCACAAAGTGTCACATGCTCATTACGGTATCTCGCTGCGGGATTTTTCTCCGGCCGGGGCAGGGCAAACTGCACTGCCATTTTCGGGCAGGCATGGACGCAGGCGTAGCAGGCCTGGCATCCTTCCGGCTCATGGACTGCATATTGGTTTTCCAGACGGATGCACCCGGCAGGACATACCCTGGTGCAGATTCCGCAGCCCACACATTCGTCCGTCACCCGGAAAGCCGCCCAGACCGTTTCCGGCGCATTTTTGACCATCTTCAGATACATTTTATGTGCGGTCTTTTCCGCAAGGCTTGTTTTCTGTATCCCATACCTTTTTGCCTGCAGATCAGCCCTGATCTCATCCAGACGCTTTTCCACCTGTTTATCTATTGCCATCTGCTCTTTCATATCAAATACCGGAAGAAAATTATCCACCATCTCAATGGTCGTGATATAATCTGCCTGTTTCCCTGCATCCTGGAAAAACAGATCGGCAATCTCCGCCGCTCCTCCATGATGTGCGCCATAGGTCAGCACAACGAAAAGATACTCCGTTTCAAAGGAAGCCCTGCGGATAAACTCCTTTACCATGCTCGGCATTTCATGCCCATAAACCGGACATACAATGCCAATGCTGTCCGCAGAAAATACCAGCCTTTCCCGTTTTATGACCTGCGGAATGCTTATCCTGTTTTGATCCAGTTCTTTTGCCACATACAGGCTGTTCCCGGTTCCTGTAAAGTAAAAAATCATTTCCGTCCCCTCCTTTCGTCCTGAAGCCATTTTATTGCAGATTTTTTTATTTGTACAATGCTAATTCCGCAATCCAGATTTCATAAAATGAAATCTGGGTCATTTACTTTCCTTTCTGCATCTGCTATAATTTCTTCAGAAAGGAGTGCTTTCCCACATGGTTGATTATCATATCCTGGAACAATTCGTTACCTTTTACCAGACTGGAACCTTGCGAGAAACCGCAGAAAAAATGCATATTTCCCAGCCTACACTGACAAGAAATATGCAGAGATTGGAAACAGAATTCGATGTTCCGCTGTTTCACCGCACCAAAAACAGTATTTCACTTAATGAAACCGGAACCCTCGCAGCAGAAGATGCCAAAATGCTATTAAAACAGACCGAAAACATGATCCGTCATGCCCGTGATTTTGACCGGAAGAACAGAACCATCACGCTTGGCTCCTGCACGCCTGTCCTGATACCGGAACTCATACGCCGCATTACCGGCGCCTTTCCCATGGCACCTATTTCATCAGAAACCAAAAGCACATCCTGTCTCCTTGACGGAGTAAGAAACGGACTTTACCATCTCGTGCTGCTTCCTTTCTGCCCGGAAGACGATGGGCTATCCTGCCGGAAATGGGGCGAAGAGCATCTGTCCTTCCTTCTTCCCAAGCGGCACCGCTTTGCACGCAGAAAATCCTTAAGCGTATCTGAAATGAATGGAGAAAATATGCTTTTATTTCAGGATATTGGTTTCTGGCATGATCTGGTGGTAGAGAAAATGCCCGATTCCAGGTTCCTCGTCCAGACAGAACGCTACACCTTCCTGGAATTGATTGAGAATTCCACTATGCCGGTTTTCACCACGGACTACTACCACAATGAACTCATTGACTCCATACCTGCCCCGTCCCGTGTGGCAGTGCCTATCACGGACCCTGAATTTAATGTCAGTTACTATCTGGTCTGCAGAAAGGAACATTCTCAAAAATTCAGCGGTCTGTTGTGACACAGAATATATGCCATCAGCGGACAAGGGTGATACTTTTTGATTTTTCCTTAAGGGGGTTCATGTTTACCAAAACGAGAGGGTTCATGTATCCGTGGAGAGGGTTCACTTTCAAATATCTTTTTCCCGATGCTATGAATCACTATAAAAAGAAAAAGGCTTTCAGTCACGTTTTAATGTATTGAAAGCCTTTATTTCTGCCTTTTTGCCGTTATTCTGTTTATTCCTTTTGTATCAATTAAGCGATTTTCATTTCCACATACTCGGTGTAGCTTTCAAATTCTTCCGCATGATTAAAATGAAAATCGTTGAGTATATCGCGCTGATTTTTCACACTGTTGCTATCGTCAAGGCCACGATTGATTTTCTGCAAATCCTCTTTGGAGAGCCGGATATAGCCGCCCATTTTCCAGCGCCGGGTCGCATAGGTAGGGGGCAAAATCTGCTGATACCCTCTGTTTTTTGTTCGTGCCATTGTTCCTCCTTCCCTATCACATTACAGTTATATTATAACTCCGATTAGGGGTATCGGCAAGGATGCCGCCGGGCATGAAAAGGGGGCGGCACTGCGAAAAGTACCGCCCCAACTTTGGGACATTTTGTCCCAAAGGTATAAAATCCGCACCATGTCTTAAAACGCGCAATTTATATAATTCCACAAACGGCAAGCAATGCAAGTGTGGCCACACTTGCCATTTTTGACTGGCCGGGGGCCGTCAAAAATGCTTGTTGGGGAGCCTCCCATATGCACTAACTTTACTGCAAATTCATGAAATTCATGGTATACTCAAAAAGGGTGAATTTTTATGGATACAAATGATTTAGTAAAATTACTGCCGCCAGGCTATGAACAGGCGTGCTTTGATAAAAAAGCGGTCACAAGAAAACGGACCATTAAAAATCCTTTGGATTTATTGCGGCTGATCTTATTTTATCTTTCCGGTAATAAGTCTTTGATTGATGTAACACATTTCGCTTTGTTAAGCGGCATTGGCAAAATCAGTGATGCTGCTTTTATGAAAAAGTTCATACAGTGCGGGGACTGGATCAAATGGCTGACGCAAAACATCCTTCCAAATCCTATCATGCACTATAAAAAGCCTGGCTGGCTTGAATCTTATCAGGTGCTTGCAGTGGATGCCTCTGATCTTGTGGAGAAAGGCGCGGTAAAACGACTATGGCATTTGCATTATGCTGCGGATTTATTTTCCCTGGCCTGCAGCCAGTTCAAAATAACGGAACAATCTACAGGGGAAAGCCTTAAAAATTTTACGTTCAGCAAAGGCTGCCTGGTGACAGCAGACCGCGCGTATGGCACAGTAAAAAGCATAGGACACTGCCTGGATGCAGGAGCTGGTTTTATTCTGCGGATCAAGAATAAGGCATTTAACATGCATGACAGAAGCGGACAGAAAATCATACTGGCTGACTGGCTTTTGACAGCCGGTGAAAAAGCTGCTGAATGCACGGTATATATAAATGGGAGTGATAAAAAACGGACTGCTTTAAGGCTCTGTGCCATAAAGAAAACAAAAGAAGAAATACGGGCAGAAGAAAAACGGTTAAAGAAATTGGAAAGCAAAAAACAAAAAACCTATAGTGAAGAAACAAAATTTACTCACCGGTATATGTTTGTGATTACCTCTCTTCCAGCAGAAATTTCTGCGGAGGAAATCCCTGCATGCTGCCGTTTACGCTGGCAGGCCGAGCTTGTGTTCAAAAGATTGAAACCGCTGCTGCAGTCAGGAAACATCCCAGCCAAAACAAAAGAATCCGGGGAAGTTTGGATCAGCGGGAAAATCCTGCTGTCGCTTCTTACAGAAAAATATCTTGGGGATATTGATTTTTCCCCCGCTTGGAACATCAGAAGAAAACCGGAGTATATGGAGGGAGACAAAACTGACGTCATTTATAATTTTTATGATGATACTGCCCAATCAGGCGGCAATGTCCGTTGATATTCTGGAATTGATACAAATGTCATTTATTGAAAAACGAAAAAATCCAAGACAGCAGCTTATTCGGTTTTTGTTAAGTTAGTGCATATGGGAGCGGCCTATCCCGGAACTTGCGGACG